>Ga0081527_100011_pt1 | contig 233036 bp, 216 predicted proteins | sample HotLakmasection5_FD_70992 | JGI IMG/M metagenome (GOLD analysis project Ga0081527, IMG submission 70992) | Hypersaline microbial mat communities from Hot Lake, Washington, USA - Section #5 (SPADES assembly) (version 2) | ecosystem: Environmental > Aquatic > Non-marine Saline and Alkaline >...
AAGGAGAAAAAGGGCGTTGATTGGGACTGGAGAACAACCATCGGATACAGTCTTGTGCTTTTGTGGTATGATAGCCCGATGGTTCAGAGATATGTGCCTGTTTACCTGGGGCGCTGCCCCAGGCTTTGTTATATAGCCCCTTTGGGGCAGGGTCTGAAGAAACCTCTTTTATTAGCGATTTACTTTCCGGATCCTGACTCATAAAAAAGGTTTAAAAAAACAAACTCTCCAAGAGTAATTCGTATTGCAGGATAATTCAAATACCCACAACGATCAACATAGAGCCTCAAAATTTAACAATCGAACTCAGGTTACCGGCTTAAAATCACAATTTTCTTCATGGTTTTGTGTTTTCGTGGCTACCCGGGATCTTCGACCGGTTCCCAAAAGTGCCTGTCGATATTTACAGTGTACTCTTCGGTAAACTCCACGCCCTCCTGTTCAAGTCTCTCCCTCATGGCATCCCCAGGAAAATAGGCGCGGCCCGTTAGCTGTCCCAGCCGGTTTACCACCCTGTGAGCCGGGTACTCCTCCCCATCTTTACTGTTTAACAAATTATTGAGTGCATACCCAACCATCCGGGCGCCCGAACGGACTCCAAGATAGCCGGCAATTGCACCATACGTAGTCACTTTGCCGGGTGGAATTTTTGCCACCACATCATACACTTTTTGGTAAAAATCGTTTTTGTCCATTCTAATTTTTCCTGTGACTTCCTTTCAATTTCAAACGGGTACAAGCGATGCCGCTAAAACCCAGCTCCAATCTGTCCCCGCCATCATCACAAATCAAAATGGAACTGATGCGCGAACGCGGTAATAAAGATCATAATCTGCATCTGTAAACAGAACCTCGGCAGGCTGTGCAATTCCCAATGCATGAGCAATATTTATTCCAAACAGGCTGAGGGAGTTTTTAAGTTCAGCCCCCGCTCCCCAGCGCTCTTCCCGGCCAAGCGTGCCATTATCAAAACGTGCGTCCCATACCACACCGGCATCTGTAAAGAGAGAAATGGATGTTGCTCCAAAATCTGCAACGCCCAAAATGGTTGTTTCGAGTGATGGCAAAAAAGGCACACGATACTCAAGGCTTACAAATGCAACTTTGTCGCCGGCGATAAAACTGCGATAGCCACGCACCCGTTCAGCTTCGCTAAAAAGTTCAAGAGGAACTTCTCCGGGCAGAATCAGGCTAACATTATCGTATCGGGAAAAACCGATAAAGTTCTGCGGCAGCGGCGCTCCCCACTGCTGCTGGTAGCGACCGTACAGATAAAATCGCTGCAGCCCCAAACCCCGCAATACTTTGTAGGCACTAAAATCGGCGGTGGTAAATCGGACGTCCGAGGCGAGAATTTTATCAGCGGCTGTGATCAGCGTGCGAACTCCCCAGCCGTCCAGCGGATGAATAACGTTATTTTTCCACGGACGCTGTTTTTTAATCGCCATGCCAGCGGTTAGGTCGGTCTGCCTGGCGCGCTCGGGAGCTGGCAGCAGTAATGGTTCAGAAAATCGATCCCGGTCAAACGGACGCACTAAAACGTGCCTCAGCCGTGCAAACACAGATCCGGAACGGTACGGTGCTTCAAACGCATCAACCGGAATAGTAACACCAATATCACCACCAATTAACTCTTCAACAAGAAATTCATCGCCATAGAAAAATGCGCTCCCCGGCGTTTTATAAACTGATGCCGTAACCGTAGGATAAAGCTGATTATTGATGTAGCTCAGAAGTCCGTAGGACTGATCAGTATCACCAAAGGAAAGCAGTCCGGAACCGGCAATCATGTGTTTGCCAAGGGGCTCTGTCCATCCGGTTGTCCCAAAAAGCCCCCAGTTATCCGAATCGCTGTAGTATGGTAGTAAAATCGTTGAAGCGTGCGTAATATTTCTGAAACTCCTGTAAGGATATCGAGACTGCACCAGGTCGGTATTGGGTTCAATCTGTTTTGAAATAAAATTTTTGGGCTTTTTGTGCCTCCAGCTTGAATATTCTGCCGGTAACGTGCCTTCAGCCTCATACGCTTCACGGCCCGCATCTATCCACCAGGCATGATCCATACGCTTTGTCTCACTCGCCTTAATCAGTATTTTTTCGGTATCTGTGCTGTCGGTTTCAGGCATCCACGCATACGCTTCACCGCCGGTAAACAGGTTGGTCAGCCGGGTTTCCTCACCCGTTTCAAAATCATAAACAAATGCGTTGGGCACCTCATCCCGCAAAGAGGTATAGGCAAGTCTCTTTTCATCAGGACTTAATACAAAGTTACGGTTATCCGTCTTGCCTTTGTCCAGCACCTTTTCTGAACCATTTCGAGCATTCAAAAGAACCATATTCCTGTTTCCGTTCTCATCAAACCTTTGAAAAAGCCAGCTCTTTTGAGACTCCACCCACGTGAGGCCGATAAGCTGCACATCCCCGCTATAGTTTGTGATACGCCTCTCTTCCCCCGACTCTATATCCAGTAAAAACAGGTTTCCTGTTCCGTTTTCGTTCACAATATAGCCTAAAGAACCCGCTTCTGAGCTCTCTGCAGGATACATCGCCCTCCGGCTGTGTGTAATTCCCTCCTCCTTACCCGATTTCACTTCGTACCTGAAAATATCGTTCACCAGCGATGATTTCTCACCGCGTGCGGTTCTTGAATAGTAGATATATTTTCCGCTCCTGCTCCAGCTCAAATCTGAATTAATACCACCTTCAGCCACAATGTCAGATTGATTCGTTGAATCATTCTTCACGATATACAACCGGCGAACCGGCCTCTCAAGAGAGTTGAGTGACAATACAGCAATCAGGCTGTCGTTCGGACTCAGAGCCATATCAAACAAAAACTGTCCGGGAATATGTGCAGGTTTTGTTTCCAGAGAATCAGTACGCTCCATTTGCGATGCCAGTGTATTGTAGTACACATTCATGTGTTTTCGCCAGTCTTCATAAAAAGCAGAGTATCCGCCATCCACAACGGTATCAAATGCCTCATAAAAGTCGTGGTACTCCAGAAAGCCCAGCATTTTCTTGCGGTGGGAGAGCAGATTCACAAGTGTGCTGTCCCCGTACTTTTCAGTAAAATATCTGAGCTGTGCATTGCCTGATGCGTACATCAGCCTTCCGTTTTCTATCGACTGGCCATCATTATAATTTGGACGGCTGTCAAAAATCGCCTTGCGCAGCCATCGGTCTCCCCTCTGCGAATCCCACTGTTCGGTTTGATACTGCGCCAGCCCCTCGGTCCAGAAACGGGGCAGCGGTTCAGCAACCAGGTAGTTCAGCAGCGCAAGGTCTGACCACACCGCTTTAAAATGAAAGATATGCCCCAGTTCATGTGCAATCACCTTTCTAAGCCATTTTACATCCCCGGTCCACGTATCGGCATATTCGTTCAGGTTTACCCATATCATGGTATAACCCTTTCCAATAGGATTTGCAAAACCGTTCACAATTTCGTCCTCATCAGACAAGTAGATCCTTATCTTTTTCTCAAACTCCACTTCAAGATTCCTGGAAAGCGCACTGTACGACTCCTCCGCAATTGTGGCAGCCAGCGGTTCGATGTCTGCAATCCTCTGAGGGTAAATTATTTGAAAGTGCTCGGTTTCGGCAACCTGCCAGTTCAGATAGGGGTGATTTCTGTTGCTGAACGAGTTAAAACCCTGGCTGTAGAGAACAGATAAATCGGTAAAACAGAAAATAAACGTGAGCATGAACAGAGCTGAACACTTTGACAGGCTCAATCTGCTTTCATTAAGCGGCTCCGATACATTTTTTTTTCTGAAAAAGTGCATTTCTTTTAGATCATCAAGTGGATTCGATATCAGAGATAACTACAACTCTTTAATAATTCTGTAAACAAATAGTACAATCCGATTCTTAATGTCCTGCATTCCACGAAGAAATAAAAAAATAGTTGCCATACTTTACATGCAATCTTTATATGCAGCCTTTGTATATCTTTAATTCCGCTTCATTATTCAGGTATAAGGTATTCAGGGAGTTGAAAAATCGGAACTCTATTATTCCATGATTGTTTCTACCTTATGAGTTTTTAACTGTTACAATAAAGTAATCATGCCAACATCCTGGTCTCTTAAATCCTTACCACCTCACGACTGGTTCATCTGTCTTGATATTGATAACTACTTTGATCACGAACACAACCCCGAAACAATTTTTGAAGAGGGTTTTACCCGACCGATTCCACTGCCGGACAGAGATATTATTACTACAATTTTTTTCAACGGTGATCCGGAGCAGCCTGAATTTCATATTGAATCGCCCGAAGATCTTACCAAGAGAGAAGTGGAACAGGCGAATAAAACGCTGGCCCGTATCCTGGGAACCAATCTCGATCTGAGGCCTCTTTACGATCAGGCCGCATCAGACCCCGTGCTTGAGCCAAAACTCACGGAGTTTTACGGATTGAAGCGTATGTCGCGCGCAACTTTACTTGAAGATATCATCAATCGTATTATACAGATGCAGCTTTCCCACAAGCCCACAGCGCGAAAAATGGTATTTAAAGTACGGGAGGCGTACGGAACTCACCTGGTTCACCATGGTAAAACGCTGCCCGCCTGGCCGCGGCCATTTCAGCTTGCCAGGGCAGACCCTGCTCAAATCCGAAAAATGGGGCCAACCCTGCGAAAAGGCGAATATCTGGTTGGGCTTGCTCAGGATATCCTTGCCGGAGAAACAGACCTTGATTACCTGGACACGAGGGCTTCACCTGAAGAGTTTTATGAAAAGATCTCAAAAATTCGTGGAATTGGCCCAACATCGGCACAGGACCTGATGCTTTTTCGCGATACAACAGAGGCAATTTTCCCATCAAACCAGAAAAAAGGAGAGGAGAAGGGACTTCGAAAGTGGATTATTCTGAGCTACGGAGGGGATCCGGCCAACACCTCGGATGAAGAGTTTTCTGAGATGATTGATGCGTGGAGTGGATATGAAGCAGCCGCCATCGAATTTCTGTTTGTAAACTGGGTTATTAGTCAAAAGAAATAGCGCATCTGCCAAAAAGAAAAGGCCCTCCGAAATGAGAGCCTTTTTAACGTTAATTGAACTGGTGACTACTGCTGGGTTCCGTAGAATCGTTCTTTCACAATTTTACCGTCTTTCCACTGCTGAGTTGCTACCTGCTCCAGTTTTACACGGTTTCCACCTTTGAACGTAACATCCATCCAGCTTTCAACTGCGGTTGTTTCGTCATTTTCGTTTGCTGTGATAGCCACAACTTCCATTCCGTTGAATGACTCAACGCTTCCAAAAAATTCGTTTTCCCGATCGCGGTTAGTGTCCTTTCCTTCAACTTCGGTACCGTCTTCCAAAATCATCACCACTTCGTCTGCGTAATAATTTTCAAACGCATCCATCGCCTTTCCCTGCTGCACGTGGTTGTAAACATCTTCAATTTTTTCTTTTACACTCATGGTCGTTTTTATTTATGATTAATATTAAACTATTCAATATTGATAAACGGCCATCAATTGTATTTCGTTCGGAAAAAATTATGAATTTACAGTTTGCAAATGTTCAGCTACCGGGTGCTATTGATCAGAGTCAGGAAGATGAATACCGCACTCTGTTTTTGCGCTGTTTCTCCACCTGCCAGAGCGCTCATCATTATCATCAAATACTTTTGAAGTGCATGGCACGCAGCCAATACTGGGGAATCCGTCATCATGCAGCGGATTGTAGGGTAAATCGTACTCTTTAATGTACCACCAGACGTTCTCCTGCGACCAGTCTGCCAGCGGATTCACTTTTACAACCTTATTGGTTGCGTCCCATTCAATCTTGTCGATCTTCTCCCTGAATTCGGACTGCGATCGCCTCAGCCCGGTAATCCATGCCGACTTATTTGCCAGATACTTTCTAAGCGGCAACACCTTTCTGATGTGGCAGCACTGGTCTGCATCCGATTTCCATAGCTCATTGCCGTATTTACTCTTCTGCCCCTCGAGAGTGAGGATAGGCGATACTCTTTCTATGGTGAGATCTAAACGGTGCTCCAGTGTTTTCCATAGCTCGTAGGTTTCTCCAAAAAGAAGCCCGGTATCGAGGCAGAAAACCCGAATGGGAATCTTTAATTCGTGGAGATGGTGCATCAGAACCACACCCGAAGGACCAAATCCGGTTCCCAGTACAGACTTTTGGCCAAATTCGTTTTGCGCCCATTCAAGAAGTGCTGCGGGATCAGCATCTTTGAAATTCTCATTCATCACGGCGATATCCTGTTCAGAGATATCGAGCTGAAACCGGTATTTTTCAGATTGGTGTGTCATCAATTACTGAATTGGATTAAAACGATATTTAGAAAAGTGATCAGGCATAAAAATCCTGCATTTCTTGGAGCAGGCGCATTGAAAATTTATTAAAAAAATTTGGCGTTCTGCTACAAAACGGGAGATTTTCCGGTGATCGTACAACAGCGATGCATTTTTATAAACATGGTCTTTAATTCGTGTTTCTTTCCGACAGATCAGATTAATAAAAAGTAACCACTTAATAAACTGATTTTAATATTGCGGGACTTCCGGATAGTTGTTCAAGAAAGCCATCTCTGATTCATCAAAAAAGCGCTTTTATATTGAATCCCACAGCTATTTTCATCATCACATTTTTATCATTTTTTTGTGAGACTGTTCATTTACATGGTAAATCTGTTCGGGATACTGCATCCGGACGGCATTAGAAAAAGATGATGAAGCTTAAAAATGTGTTAAAATCTTATCCATTTTCTGCGAAACGTATTGCCGAAGAAATTCCTGAGGCTCTACATCTTCTCCACGCCATGAAGGTTCTGCAATCGCATAGCCGCTGTAGCCTGTTTGTTTCAGAGCTGCCATAATGGCTTCCCAGTTGTTATCCCCTTCAGTGTAGTGCACCCTGAACCCGTTCCATAACCCTTCTTCATCCCGTTTTTTTCGACTGAACTCTTTCAGATGAACCATCACGATACGATCGCCCAGAACATTAATCCACTGCTCCGGCCAGCCGAAATTCATGATATTCCCTATGTCAAAATACCAGCCTACCCATTCGGATTTAAAGTCGTCGACATACTGTGCTGCCTCCAGCGGACTCAGCAGAAAGTGATTCCAGACGTTCTCGATACCAATCACAACCTCCAGTTCTTCGGCAAGCGGCAGCAGCTTTTCAATTTCTGCACGCGAGCGGTTATAAGCGTCTTTGTATGAAACGTTTTCATTTACAACACCCGGCACCAGCAAAATCAGGGAGGCTCCATAAGCGTTGGCATCATGGAGAGCTGTCTCTACACCTTTTCGACCGGTTTCGCGGACGGCTGGATCGGGGCTAGACAACGGGTTTGCCCAATGTGTGGAAACCACTACGCTCGGGATATCCAGCGAATATTCGTTGGCAGCGGCAACCATCTCTTCGCGATCGAGTCCGCTGGGTGGTTCCACTGCGTCAAAACCGGCGGTTTTCAGCATCGCACATTTTTCCATCAGCGAAAATTCATCCCTGGAAGGGAATGTATCAAGCATGTAACCTTTTTTGAGCGAATCAGAATAATTGTTCTGCCTAAACGGTTTTCGGGTACGAACTTCCCGGAGACTGCTCAGTGAGAACCCTCCGGAAAGTCCGGCAATAGTGGCCGCACTCAGTTTCAGAAATGAATCGCGTTTCATAAACAGACTTTAATTGAGAGTTGATCTTATATTCCGCGCTCAGGTAAGACGGGTTTCACCGGGCATTGCCACTTTGCCCGATCCTTTAATATTTCCCCATTCTACATTTTCGGGCATCAGAATTTCAGTTGAATTTACGGCTTCTTCCCAGGTTACCCTCTGGCCGGTGTAGGCCGCCATTCTGCCCATAATGCCCGCCATCGTGGAGTTGGCCATGTTCATTCCGTCATTTAAAATCAAGCCTTTTCGCAGGCCTGCAAACAGCTCATCGTGCTGGGTTTGATACATATTATTCTCCTCTCCGCTATAATTCCAGTTTTCCCTGCCCTGAATGGCGTGAACATTTCGCGTTACATTGGCGATTCCCACGCCATCAGAGCCAAATATTTCGGCTTTATAGCTGTTTTCGCAATTGGCCTGCTGCCGCGACATGTGGAATCCCTTTACGTTATTAGGGTACTCGTACGTAATGGCAAAGTGATCGTAGATATAGCCGAATTTATCCTCAGTCCTTACCTGGCGTCCGCCGGTACCCATGGCGCTTACCGGTGTTTGGTCTCCGAGTGCCCAGGCCATAAAGTCGATACTGTGAACGGCCTGCTCAACGATATGATCGCCCGACAGCCACGTGTAATACATCCAGTTTCGCATGATGAACTCCTCATCCGACCATCCCGGTTCTCTCTCTTCAAAGCGGGCTGCCCCGGTATTGTATGTACTGTATACTGCACGGATATCACCCACACTACCATCCAGAACTTTATCGAAAAACGCCCGCTTGGGCTCATGGTATCTCCAGCAATATCCCGAAACAATGGAGAGATTCTGCTGCTGAGCCGATTTTACCGCATCCACCACTCTGTGGTAACCAACCGCGTCTACCGCAACCGGTTTTTCACAAAAAATATGTTTCCCTGCCGCAACAGAGGCTTCCAGATGATCAGGCCTGAACGAAGGAGGTGCGGCTAACAAAACGACGTCAACATCTTCGTTGAGTAGCTTTTTGTACGAGTCAAAACCAACAAACTGCCTCTCTTCGGGCACGTTTAATTTATCGGAATGAATTTGCCCGAGTACGGTAAGCGAATTTTCGATCTGGTCGGGAAAGATATCGGCCATAGCCACGAGTTCAACATTTGGATCGGCGTTCAGCGCCTGGTTGGCAGCGCCCGTTCCGCGTCCGCCGCAGCCAATCAGTCCCACCTTAATTTTATAATCGGGCGCGAACGCCGGGGCTATCGCAAGTTCCTGTTGTGTTCGGCAGGCGCTCAGGGGAAGCATGCTTCCTGCAATGGCAAGGGATGTAAGTTTTATAAACTCTCGTCTGTTATGGTCACTCATTCTGCAATTCTTGTTAGTTAGCGTTTGTCAACAAGTACTTTAAATAAATTTGTGCTAAAAAACTGTAAAAGTCTGTCTGCAACCAATGAGTTTTATGAGACTGCATCTTTGAAAAAAATGGCATAAAAAAAGCCCTGCCTCATTTCTGAAGCAGGGCTTTCAATTCTATAGCAAATTGGGGAATCGGCTTACATCATGCCGCCCATTCCACCCATTCCGCCCATGCCGCCGGGCATTCCGCCGCCCATTCCGGCATCATCGTCATCATCGCCTTTCTTAGAAGGCCTGTCAACAACAACGGCTTCGGTGGTGAGCATCAGTCCGGCAACAGAAGCAGCATTTTCAAGGGCTGTTCGCGTTACTTTGGTAGGATCGATCACACCTGCCTTAATCAGGTCTTCGTACACTTCGGTGCGTGCATTATAGCCGTAAGCATCTTTGCCTTCGAGTACTTTCTGTACTACGATAGAGCCTTCTACACCGGCATTATTTGAAATGGCACGAAGCGGAGCTTCAAGTGCACGTTTCACAATATTAAAGCCCACTTCCTGATCCGGATTTTCAGCTTTAAGATCATCGAACACTTTCACTGCACGAAGCAGTGCAACGCCGCCGCCGGGCACAATACCCTCTTCAACAGCAGCACGTGTTGCGTGAAGTGCATCTTCCACGCGGGCTTTCTTCTCTTTCATTTCTACTTCAGAAGCAGCACCGATATAAAGAACGGCTACACCGCCTGCTAGTTTAGCAAGACGTTCCTGCAGTTTTTCACGGTCGTAATCAGATGTTGTGTTCTCGATCTGAGATTTGATCTGATTTACACGCGCCTTGATGTCGTTATCTGCACCTTTACCGCCTACAACCGTTGTGCTGTCTTTGTCGATGTTTATACGGTCGGCTGAGCCAAGGAAATCAAGCGTTGCATTTTCAAGCTTGTATCCGCGCTCTTCAGAAATTACAGTACCGCCTGTAAGAATGGCGATATCTTCGAGCATGGCTTTTCTTCTGTCGCCAAAGCCCGGAGCTTTTACAGCTGCAATCTTCAGTGATCCTCTCAGCTTGTTCACAACGAGAGTTGCGAGAGCTTCGCCTTCAACATCTTCGGCAATGATAAGAAGAGGCCTGCCAGACTGAACAACTTTTTCAAGAATGGGCAGAAGGTCCTTCATATTCGAAATCTTCTTGTCGAAGATCAGGATATAGGGCTCTTCCATTTCCGTGGTCATATTTTCGCTGTTGGTTACGAAATATGGAGAGAGATACCCCCTGTCGAACTGCATACCTTCTACGGTGTCGAGGTAGGTGTCTGTACCCTTGGCTTCTTCAACAGTGATAACACCATCTTTGCCAACTTTTTCCATGGCCTCTGCAATGCGTGAGCCAATTTCCTCGTCGCCATTGGCAGAAATGGTTCCCACCTGACGGATGCTGTCGAGACTATCGCCAACAGGCTTGCTCAGATTGCGGAGTTCTGCAACAACAGCAGTTACTGCCTTGTCAATTCCACGCTTCAATTCCATTGGGTTCGCGCCGGCTGTTACGTTTTTAAGGCCGGTTTGAATGATAGACTGTGCCAATACAGTAGCGGTTGTGGTTCCGTCACCGGCGATGTCGCTGGTTTTAGAGGCCACTTCGCGCACCATCTGTGCACCCATGTTTTCTACCTTATCAGACAGTTCGATCTCTTTGGCAACCGTAACACCATCTTTGGTTACTGTAGGTGCGCCAAATGATTTCTCTATCACTACGTTTCTGCCGCGAGGGCCTAATGTTACCTTTACAGCATTTGCAAGCTTATCAACACCGCGCTTTAGAGCGTCGCGTGCTTCTGCGTCATAATGAACTAATTTTGCTGACATAATTATCTATTAAGTTTAGTTAGTATTAAAAATGTTGTTTGGAGTTGTTTTATGATACAATTCCAAGAATATCAGATTCTCTCATAATGAGGTACTCTTCACCATCAAGAGTAATTTCCGTGCCGGAATATTTTCCATAGAGAACTTCGTCTCCTTTCTTAACCGACATCTCGATCTTATTGCCATTCTCCACTTTTCCGGGGCCTGCCTCAATAACAGTGCCTTTTTGTGGTTTTTCTTTTGCAGTATCCGGGATAATGATCCCTGAACTTGTTTTTTCTTCAGCTTCAACCGGACGGACCAGAACTCGATCGCTTAATGGTTTTATTGCGGCCATAAAATGACTCCTTCGTTTTACGTTTTTGTTTTTAGTTAAATTTTTTGTGAGGCAGCTTTCAAGCACCTCTTTCTTGTGATGAGTGTATCAGCAACTTCCGTACCAAATTCTATTCTCTTAAAAATGAATTTCTCAGAAAGCTCAAAAGCGTGCTTTTCATAAATTCTTTAACTGACCTTGACGGATTTTCAGCGAAAGGTGCCAAGTTGTTCAAGCCTTGCTGTCAACTTTTCATACATTTCCGGCGCCAGTGCTTCTGCCCTCAAGTTAAAATCGAATTCATCTTCAGGCAGCTCCGCATCGAGGCGCTTTAGAGCGTTGCTCAATTTTTTTCTTCTCTGATTGAATGCCATCCGGACTACTGTTTTAAGATGGTCATCTGAACATGTTAGGTCAGGCTGATCCATTTTCAATAGAACGACAGAACTGTCGACATTTGGAGGCGGTGAAAATACCTGGGGTGGTACATCAAACAGAATTTCCGGAGTACTCATCAGCTGGCACTGTACGCTTAAGATCCCGTACTGTTTTGTTCGGGGTACGGCCACAATTCGCTCTGCAACCTCCTTCTGCATCATCAAAAGAGCTGATGAGATCTGTTTACGTCTGCTCAATAACCCGAAGAGAATCTGGCTTGTTATATAGTAGGGTAAATTACCCACTACATGCACGGCTTTATCCGTGCTTAACAAAGGCTCCCAGTTTGTTTTCAGTACATCTTCCTGAATAATGTCGAGGCCCGGAAAACGCTCACCAAGAAATTCAGCCATTCGCCGGTCAATTTCTATGACCGACAAATCAGAAAATTGTTCTATCAAAACCTCTGTAAGAGCCCCTCCTCCCGGGCCAATTTCAATGACTTTGTCGCCGGGTTCTGCCGGAATCGCATCAATAATTTTGCGAATCATATTGCCATCTTTTAAAAAATGCTGGCCAAGACTTTTCTTTGTTCCGGGATGTCGGGACATATTGAGGGTAAAATTTTTCGGATGCAGCGCACCGGCGGCATCCTTATTTATGATTTACTGAGTTGCATTCAATATATTGAACATTGAATCAAAATGATTTTTTATAAAATTGTCTTGAATGAGACTGTCCGATATACCACCAACCATCATGACTTATGGAACTAAGCCCTTTTGATACAGAACAGTTAGGGATTAAAACTCTCGAAAAGAGCCTTTTAAAATCCAAATCGAGAAAATCCCTGAAAATCGGGTTGCCAAAAGAGACTTCGTTCGATGAACAGCGGCTGTCACTTACCCCCGGTGGTGTTTCTATTTTGGTTGCGAACGGGCATGAAGTACTCATCGAAAAGAATGCCGGAATTGATGCCCGGTTCTCAGATCAGGAATACTCCGAAGCAGGTGCAGAAATTTCATATAGCGCAGAAGAGCTCTTCAGTAAATCGGAAATGATTCTGAAAGTAGCGCCTCCAACCGAAAAAGAGCTCGAGTGGATGCAGCCCGGCCAAATCCTGTTTTCAGCCCTGCATCTTGGCCATGCAACCCCCTCTTTTATGCATGCCCTGATCGAAAAGGGTATTTGCGGTATCGCTTACGAATTCATCAAAAGTGATGATCAGGAGTTTCCCATAGTGCGTATGATGCACGAAATAACAGGTTCTATGGCTGTCCAGATTGCCGCACATTATCTCGAAAACGGCAGCAACGGCCAGGGAATTATGCTGGGCGGAATTTCCGGAATACCTCCCGCCACCGTTGCGATTCTCGGTGCTGGAATTACCGGCGAATATGCCGCCAGAACGGCCCTTGGATATGGCGCACAGGTTTTCGTTATGGATAACAACCTTACCATGCTCCGCAGGCTCGAAAATGCACTCGACCGGCGAATCATCACGGCAACGGCAAATCATCAGTACTTATCCACAGCCATCGAGTTTGCAGATGTTGTAATCGGTGCCGCCATGACCGAGGGAGAGCGGGCTCCCTGCTGGGTAACCGATCCCATGGTGCAGTCGATGAAACCCGGCAGCGTAATTGTCGACACCGTGATTGACCAGGGCGGGTGCATATCGAGCAGTGAACCTACAACGCACTCAAACCCTGTTTTTACCAAATATGACGTTATCCACTACTGCGTGCCAAATATCCCCTCAAACGTTGCCCGCACCGCTACCTATGCGCTCAACAATGTAATCGTGCCCTACCTGGTCGAGATGGGAGACTCGGGAGGAATTGAGGATTGCCTGTGGAATAATACGGCACTTCGTAACGGAACCTATACCTATAAAAAGCATCTTACCAAGAAAGCACTTGCCGACCAATTTGAGATGCCATTTCGTGATATTGAAGTATTAATAGCGAGTAAAATTTAGCAATGTCCACCCCCGAATTAAATGAAAACAACTACAAGCGAATCGCTTTTATAAACTGGGCTCTATCTGTCCCTTTACTGCTGATTTTTGCCTGGCCCTATTTTTTCCTCTGTGAACTTTTTTACGTACATAAAGCGATCTCTTTTCCGGGATCCATTCTTTTTGGCCTGCCATTTATGCTCACCATACTTCACGGGCATGTAACCATGGCTCTTGGGGCGGCTCACAGGCATCACTATTATAACTGGCTGAGCGATTTCCCCTTTACCTACGGGCTGCTCTTTCACTCTGTAATTATCAGTACTCGTTTCAGGCTTTTTTTATTTGTTCTTAGCTTAGTTCTTCTGCTGGCGGGCTACCTGATAACCTGAGAGAACAAGCTACTTTCCCCATTCTTTCATCATTCCCCAGTCAACTATTTACTATCTTACGCGCAAAACAATACCAAAAAAATTCTATGATTTTATCTGAAGAGGCGATTCATCTTGAAGAACTGTACGGGGCTCATAACTATCACCCACTGCCTGTTGTCTTAAGCCGGGGTGATGGTGTGTATGTGTGGGATCCCGAAGGAAATCGCTATTTCGACTTTCTATCAGCCTATTCTGCCGTTAACCAGGGACACTGCCATCCCAAAATAATCGGGGCGCTTACGGCTCAGGCCAAAACCCTAACGCTCACCTCGCGGGCCTTTTTTAATAACGTACTTGGCGAGTACGAAAAGTTCGTGACGAAATATTTCGGTTTTGACAAGGTTTTGCCCATGAACACTGGAGCCGAAGCTGTTGAAACTGCAATTAAAATTTGCCGGAAATGGGCGTACGAAGTAAAAGGGATTCCCGAGCAGGAAGCTAAAATTGTGGTTTGCACCAATAATTTTCATGGCCGAACCACTACCATAATTTCTTTTTCGAATGATGAGAATGCCAGTAAAAATTTCGGGCCTTACACTCCGGGTTTTATAAAAGTGGAGTATAACAATACTGAAGAGCTCGCAAATGCGCTTGAGGACGAAAAAGTAGCAGGATTTCTGGTTGAGCCGATACAGGGTGAAGCCGGGGTAATGGTTCCTGATGATGACTATCTCGGCGTAGCTCGTGAGCTTTGCAATAAACACAATGTTTTGTTGATTTCAGATGAGATACAGACCGGAATTGCCAGAACAGGCAGCCTGCTCGCTTCTTGTGGAAAATGTACTTGTGATGGCGCCTGTGAACGGCAACAGGCGACATATACCCGCCCTGACCTTCTGATACTGGGAAAAGCTCTGTCTGGCGGGGTTTACCCTGTTTCTGCCGTTTTGGCCGATAAAGAGGTGATGGACGTAATTAAGCCCGGCCAGCACGGATCAACTTTCGGGGGGAATCCGCTGGCGTGTAAAGTTGCAATGGCTGCACTCGCTGTTGTTGAGGAGGAGCAGCTGGCTCAAAACGCAAGAAAACTGGGTAAGCAGTTTCGTGATGAAATGAATAATCTGAAAAATGAAACCAGCCTGATCAAAGAAGTAAGAGGGCGAGGTTTGCTCAATGCTGTGGAGATCAATGACGCACCCGATAGCTCAACGGCCTGGGATATTTGTGTGGATTTAAAAAATAACGGTCTGCTCGCAAAGCCCACACACGGAAATATTATCCGTTTTGCGCCACCCCTTGTTATGACTGATGATCAGCTCGCAGAGTGTGTTGCAATTATTAAGAAGACTTTTCTTAACCGCAGCGGCGAATCGTAATTCTGCTCAACAGAGAATGTTCCGTTTCTTGCCTTTGGCAGGCACACTTTCTTATCCTATAAATAAAGACAAAAAATAATTGTTGGAGTATGAATAAAATAATGCACCCATCAGAAGTTCGACCCACACTAAAAAAACATATTCTCGCAGACGGATACGACATGGTTCTCGACCTGAAAAAAAGTAAGGGGGCTTACCTGCACGATTCAAAATCCGGAAAGGATTATCTCGACTTTTTTACATTTTTCGCATCCAATCCGCTCGGAATGAATCATAAAAGACTCGCCGGGGATGATGAATTCATCCGTAAAATCGGTGAGGCCGCCATCAACAAACCCTCCAACTCGGATGTATACACCGAAGAGATGGCTCACTTTGTGGAAACATTTTCCCGGGTTGGTATACCGGACTATATGCCTTACGCTTTTTTTGTATCGGGTGGTGCCCTTGCGGTTGAAAATGCACTAAAAGTAGCATTCGACTGGAAGGTTCAGAAGAATTTCAGGAAAGGATATCGCTCAGAGAAGGGTCACAAGGTTCTTCATCTCGATAAAGCCTTTCACGGACGCAGCGGCTACACACTTTCACTTACCAATACAGACCCCAAAAAGGTGAAGTATTTCCCGAAATTTGACTGGCCTCGCATTCACAACCCGGCGATTACCTTTCCGCTTAACAGCGCACATACCGAAAAAGTAATCCGTGAAGAGAAAATGGCTCTCGCCCAGGCCCGGCAGTACTTCGAAACATACAAGGATGAAATTGCCTGTATATTGCTTGAACCCATTCAGGGTGAAGGCGGCGACAACCATTTCCGCAAAGAGTTTCACCAGGGGCTCCGGGATCTTGCCGATGAATTTGATGCACTACTGATTTATGATGAAGTTCAAACCGGTATTGGGCTGACCGGCAAATTCTGGGCTCACGAATATTTCGTAAAACCGGACATTTTAGCCTTTGGCAAGAAAGCGCAGGTATGCGGTATTCTGGCATCCACCCGAATAGATGACATCGAGACCAATTGTTTCCACGTTTCATCACGTATTAATTCTACCTGGGGCGGGAACCTGGTCGATATGGTTCGATTCGACCGAATACTTGAGGTTATTGAGGAAGAAAACCTTGTTGAAAATGCATTTCAAAACGGTACTTACCTGCAGGAACATCTCGAACAGTGGTCGAATGAAGAGGAGTATGTAAGTAACCCAAGAGGACGTGGTCTCTTCTGCGCAATTGACCTGCCAGACACCCACTCACGTAATGCCGTATTAAGCGAATGCGTAAACAACGGAATGATGATTCTGGGTTGCGGAACCAGAACGATCCGCTTTCGTCCGCCGTTAACTACACAGAAAGAACATATAGACGAAGGTCTTGCCATTTTGAAAAGGAGTTATAAAACGTCTATCGAAAAATGCCCTGTTGCGGATAGCTAAAGCTGAGGTGTCGTTTCAAAAATGAGTGAAAACACAGAAAATGGTGGTTTTAAAGTGCAGCTGGTGGCTATCCCAGCACTTATCATTACCCTTGTACTATCAGTAATTTTTTTTATTACTGAATCGGACCGCCTCAGAACCTACCCGCTTACTGAATACGACCTTGAGATACCGGAGGATTCCGTTTCAATAGCACACGGAGAGCGAATATTTAAATTGCGGGGCTGTGTGGATTGTCACGGCTCAAACCTTTCCGGTAAAATCATCGAATCCGGAATTTTAACCGGAACTATTGTGGCACCAAATCTAACTCCAAGCCCCGGCAGCCCGGTTTATGATTATACTGCAGAAGATTTGGTGCGAGTAATTCGCGAGGGTGTGAAGCCAAACGGGAAGTCGGTTATTATGATGCCGTCGCATAAGTTTCAGGTAATACATAAAACGGATATTGAGTCTCTGATTACCTATATGCGTTCGGTTGAACCTGTTCAGCGAAGGCTTCCATCCACAAGCCTCAATTTTCCGGTGAGGCTGTATTATTTTGTCAATCGCAAACTGGCACTTTTTCCTGCAAATATGGTAAAGCGCCCGGTGGAATTTGAAGAGGAAGCGCCAATGAGCAGAATTGAGAAAGGAGAATACCTGGCATCCTCATGTGTTGGCTGCCATGGCCATCACCTTGAAGGCGGCTCAATACCCGGTGCCCCGCCATACTGGCCCGATGCTCCGGATCTTACCACCACAGGAGTGGCCGGAGAGTGGACACTTCAGGAGTTCAAGCGAAGTTTGCAAGAAGGCATTACTGCCGATGGTACACATATGGATGAGCGCTATATGCCATGGCCGGCTTTTGGTCAGCTTTCAGACGAGGAATTTGACCTGCTGTGGGAATATATGCAAACCCTATAGCTTCGAAACATACCTCAATCTGAGCGTATGCGACATATTTTACTGCAATTTATTCTGAAAAGATCTCAGAATTTTTTCACAAGCTTAATAACAGGCAGCCTTTCTGTCCTTATACCTTTCTCCATCTTTGTAAATGTCTGGAAAAAATCCTATTTTATCCAGTACACATTTAAACATATAATTCGTTTAATCTCTTATGGCACATATAGATCTGAAAAATCAATTTCCCGGAATCGTAGGACTTATGCACTATCGTCCCGAAACTGCAAAACCATTGAACGAGCTGGCAGAAATTCTTCTCCGTGGCGACTCTACTTTAACTTCCGGCGAACGAGAAATGATCGCTTCTTATGTCTCATACCTCAATGAGTGCCATTTTTGCCATACAACACACGGAGCTGCAGCAGCCCACCATCTTGGGAAAGATCTGACTTTCCTCAGCGACATTAAAAACGGACTTGAGAAAACTGAACTTTCCGGTAAAATGAGAGCTTTGCTTCAAATAGCCAGAAAAGTACAGGTCCTTGGTAACACCGTAGATCAAAAGGATATTCGTAATGCACGTAAGGAAGGAGCAACGGATCGCGAAATACACGATACCGTATTAATTACTGCCGCTTTCTGTATGTATAACAGGTACGTTGACGGGCTTGGGACATGGGCTCCCAAAGAGGACGAAGAATATGAAGAAACAGGACGAAGGCTGGCCGAAGAAGGATATCTTAACTCTATTCCATAGCTTTAATAGATTTCAGCAAAAAGTTCAGGCCTGCCCACATCCTACCTATTTAAACCATCTGATGTGATTCCGGCTGAATAACAATCTCATTCATCACCGACTGACCGGGCTGTGAAGCTGCATAATATACTGCTTTGGCAACCTCTTCGGGTGTAAGCATTTTATCGGTTTGCACCCGCATATCCACCTTTGGATTTTCCCAAAAATCAGTAGCAACTCCACCCAGATAGAGCAGAGAAAATTTAATTCCCGATCGTTTATTTTCTTCAACCAATGCTTTTGTGAAGCCTGTAACTGCAAATTTCGAAGCAGAATAAACCGAGGTGTTTCTCATCACGGATTTACCCAGTATGCCCGGAAACATAATAATACTGCCCTTTTTGGCTGTGGCCATATAGCGCGCGACCGCCTGGGTAACCAGGAATGTACCATACACATTAACATCAAAAACCTCTTTCGCATCTTCAGGTTTGATATCGAGCAGCGGCTGTATCAGACCGGTTCCAAAAGCGTTCACAAGCACATCAATATCACCAAGATTTTCTGAAACTTCCCGGGCCATATCGGAAACAGAGCCTAAATCGGTTACATCTACTTCAATTACAAATGCTTCCCCGCCATTTTCATTTATTTCTTTCGCTTTTTCTTCAGCCTTGTTTTTATTTCTTGCCGCTAAAACAACTTTCGCACCTGCTTTAGCAAACAGATCGGCAGCAGCTCTTCCAATTCCGCCTGAGCCACCCACAATTAGTACTACTTTATCTTCCATTGAGTTTTTGATTAGTCTTCGATTATAAATTCAACTCCATTAACAGTATTGAGTTTTTTTCGTTCACAGAGTGTCAAATGAAACCAAATTATGCTTTAGGATTTTTCAAATTAAGTCATTACTATCCGAAAATGATGTACCTCCTTAAACTACTGTACTGCAGATAATTAAAAATTATGAAAATAATAAAATGGGGTATTTATATAGTTCTGGGAATCGTTTTAATAGGCACAATTTTTATTGCATTCATTTATTTTGTTACCGAATCTCACAGAAATACGATTTATGATATACCAACAGAATCACTTCCAGTGACTACTTACGATGAAGAGGCACTCCAGAATGGTAAACATGTGGCAACCATTCGCGGGTGTATCGACTGCCACGGAGAACATTTAGAAGGAGATCTGTTTATAGAAGATCCCGTTGTAGGACGGCTTATAGCTACCAATCTCACATCAGGCAGTGGCGGGATTGGCTCCGATTACGAAGATGCAGATTGGGTTCGGGCAATACGGCATGGCGTTAGAAAAGACGGTAAATCTGTGGTATTTATGCCTTCTCATGAATACAATCAAATTGATCGAAAAGACCTGGCAGATCTGATTGCCTATATCAAAAGTTTACCAGCGGTTGACAACGAACAGCCTGAATCGAAGATCGGATTGCCTTTCCGCGCAATGTATCTGCTAACCGGGGATATTCATCTCTTCCCCGCTCGCCTTATTGACCACACCCTACCCATTCCCGAACCAGTTGAAAACCGGTCTCCGATTGTACTTGGAGAATACCTGGCAGCTACTTGCACAGGCTGCCATGGAGCGGGATTTTCGGGAGGACAAATACCGGGAGTACCGCCCAGCTGGCCGGAAGCATCAAACCTTACCAGCAGCGGCCCACTTAGCAGCTATTCGGCAGATGATTTCATAAACACGATGCGCACGGGAGAAACACCTGATGGCAGGGAAATGATAAACGACTTTATGCCGTGGGGTGTATTTGGGCAAATGACTGATGAAGAACTGACAGGATTATTTACCTATTTACAATCTCTGCCTGAACGAAAAACCGGGTCCAGGTAGGTGAACTATCCCTCTGAACATTGAAGTATAATATCTAACTTTAATACTAAGCTTTTATTGAAGTAAATCATTAAATAACAGCTACTGTAATTATGACTGACCGTTTTGCTGTCCTTTTTTTTGCATGGGGCGAATCATATGTAAAAGAGACAGAACAGTGTATAATCAAAAGCAAACCCATTCACAAATACGACCTTATTCTTTTTACGGACCATGAAACAGATATCGCACCTATTGAAAATTGGTTTACTAAAACCATCCGGATCTCTTTTGAATCTACCGGACATATCCGGAAGGCGGAGTTAATTAGTCATCTGCCTCAAAACTACAATGGGTTCTTACTTTTGGATAGCGATACGGTTGTACTCGAAGAAATCGATCTGGGATTTGAAAAGGCTTTAAAACACGGGATTGCGCTCGCGCCTGCTTACCACTACTCTTTAGGAGCGTTTCATGGTTTTACCGAAGTAATGAAAATAGAAGAAGTTCCACAGTTGGGCCAGTTGCTTTATAATTCAGGAGTAATTTTCTTCAAAAATACAACTGTTGTTCGTTCCGTTATGGAGCTTTGGAGAACGCTGGCTTTGAGGCATCAAAAGCGGATAAAATATGACCAGCCCTATCTTTCTCTTGCTATGGAAATGCTGGATTTCAATCCATATACGCTTCCGATAACCTTTAATTACAGGGGGTCGGGTGAACACATTAGCGGAGGTGTGAAAATATGGCATTCTCAACACAGCATGCCATCAACGATTAACAAAAACCCCTACACTTGGCCCCCAAGAAGGGCATACCCGCTTACTTTACTAAAGTATGACTTCAATAAATTTTTAAGTTGGCCTGTACGATTCTTTAAAAAAATTGTCGACCGGAAATAATATGCCCTTTAATTAAATCTAAGGACGCAACCTGCCCAGCATTCTCGGGAACGGAATGGTTTCGCGAACATGCGAAAGCCCGCAAATCCAGGCAACGGTTCTCTCAAGGCCAAGTCCGTAGCCCGAGTGAGGTACCGAACCGTATTTTCTCAAATCCAGGTACCAACCAAACACGTCCTTCGGCAAATTGTGCTCTTCAATCCGCTCCTCAAGAGCCGAAAGGCTATCCTCCCGCTGGCTTCCGCCGATTATCTCCCCATACCCTTCCGGAGCAAGAACATCCATCGCAAGGGCAAGTTTTTTATCCCCGGGATCTCGTTTCATGTAAAACGCTTTTACTTCTGCAGGGTACCGATGAATAATTAGTGGTGTGTCGTACTGCATGGTAAGAATTGTTTCGTCACTGCCTCCGAAATCATTTCCCCATGTAAAATTCGCAGCCGACTCTTTCCATACGGGTATGTTTCGCAGGTCTTCCTCTACCTGATCAATTCTGGCATGTATCTCTTTTATCCTCTGATCAATTTGAGCTTTTCTCCACTTCTTTGCAGATCCGTGCTCTTTTTTAATCTCCTCAAGCTCATTTTTTATGGAGTTCAACTCTTTTTCTCGTTCATCTTTCATTTCGTCAAGCATTTTAGCGGTATCTGCGCTTTTCAATTGCTCAACTGCTTCTGTATAGGAAATTCTTTTGTAGGCTTCGCGGGCTGCTTTTTCGAGAAAAGTTGTATCGCGCTCAAGAATCTCAAGCTCACTTCGGTTCTTTTCCAGAACTGTTTGCAGTATATACTGAAGCATCTTCTCGGCCAGGTCCATATTCATATTCAGATCATAGTAAGCCATTTCAGGTTCTATCATCCAGAACTCGGTTAAGTGCCGCCGGGTTTTACTTTTTTCTGCCCGAAATGTGGGACCGAAGGTATACACTTTTCCATGCGCCATCGCCATCGCCTCGGCATAAAGCTGCCCGCTTTGGGTGAGATACGCTTTTTCATCAAAATAGTCAGTTTCGAACAGTGTCGTGGTTCCCTCTGCGGCATTTCCTGTAAAAATGGGTGCGTCCATCTGGATAAATCCCTGCTCCTGGAAAAATGAGTGGATTGCAAACTGTATGGAGTTTCGCACCTGCATTGCTGCCCACTGGCGCTGACTTCTGAGCCATAAATGCCGGTTTTCCATCAAAAACTCAACACCGTGCTCTTTGGGAGTTATCGGATAGTTTTCCGAAATCTGAACTACAGACAGATCAGTCACGTGCACTTCATACCCGCCAATGCTGCGCTCATCTTCAATCACATTCCCGCTGATCTCGACAGAACTTTCCTGTTTTAAAGAACCTGCAGCTGCAAATATATCCTCCCCCACCTCATCCATGGATACCACGCACTGGCAGAGTCCGCTGCCGTCGCGCAGTTCCAGAAAGTGCAAAGCTTTGCTGCTTCTGATGTTGTAGACCCATCCTTTTAGATTTACGTTTTCATCTTTATGATCTTTCAGCTGTTTTATCGTAATCATATTCCTTGGTTTAATATCCTAACTTTAATTTTATTAAATGTTTGCTGGTCAGGCTTTTTCAGGCATCAGCAGCGTCTCAGAAAATTGTTCCGGTTCAAAAAAGTCTTCAGAAAACGCTTGTAAATCAACACTCTTAACGGCATCGATGTTTACCACAAGCTCGTCGAGGGTAACGAACCGGTTAAAGTAGAGTTCGCTTTTAGCCAGGCGGGTCATTCTGTTGCTTGTATTTTCCTGCGAAAGCAGCAGCTTTCCTTTCAGCTGTGCTTTTGCCTCTTCCAGCTCTTTTTTCTCAACAGGATCTGTACGAATTTTTTCAAACTCAGCCCGTATCAATTTGCGTACGTGCTCTACATACTCCCTGTCTGTGCCAATATATACTCCGTACATACCGCTGTCGATATACGACTGGGTAAACGGTCCGATAGAGTAACAATATCCATATTTTTCTCTGATATTCTGATGAAGCCGTGAACTCATTCCGCCACCCAACACGGTATTTGCAAGAAGTAACAGGTATTTATCCGGATGATCGTAATAAAGTGCCCGCCTCCCGACAATCATGTGAGTCTGCTCAATCGGTTTTGTAATTTCGGCATTGAATACATCGTATGGCTTCAGTGGCTGACCATCCTGAGGTTCGGTTTTACCCGCTTTCTCACCCAGATAGTTATTGGCTAAACGCACAACCTCATCATGGTTCACATTACCCGCAACCGCAACAAGCATGTTATCGGGATTGTATCGAAGATCTACATAATCAAAAAGGTCTTGCCGCTTAAACCCCGATACGGTCTGCTCATAACCCAGAACAGGCCTGCCAATAGGGTGATCGCGGAACACATTGCTGCTAAACTCTTCGAAGACCACATCTTCCGGGCTGTCTTTATACATTTTCATCTCTTCGAGAACGACTTTCTTCTCCTTTTCGAGCTCCTCTTCGGGAAACTGAGAGTTCTTTACCATATCTGAAAGAACTTCTACTGCGCGTTCCAGCTTCGTATCGAGACAGCGCGCATAATAGCAGGTATATTCGGTTGATGTAAAAGCATTCAGATATCCGCCTACCGACTCCATGCTCTGAGCAATGTCGTAGGAGCTGCGCTTTTCTGTACCTTTAAAAAGCATATGTTCGAGAAAATGTGTAACTCCGGCCATATCTTCAGATTCATTCCGGCTGCCGGTTTTTATCCATATGCCTACCGAAATGCTTCTAACGCTGTCGATCTGTTCTGTTACAACAGTTAAACCGTTATGAAGAGTTGTTTTACCTGTTGCCGTTTGTATCTCAGAAATAGGGTTTGTCATAAATATTTTTTGGTGTTCAATTCAGTGCCAAAAATACAAATATACAGATCAAAAATGGCATCATTCTCAAAATGTAAGCAGGTTGCGGAATCTTCAGCAGTAATTCTGATTTTTATGTGGAGTCCGCCTTCGATTTTATCAAACAGTGAATTAGCAAAAAGAGCCGTAAACCGCTATATTTAAAACTGTTTTCATTTCAAGGAAAAGCAGAATTAGTACTCTTAGATAACGACAGATTTATAACATTTTAAAGCCCGTAAAGCATTGGAAAAAGAAGCAACAGCACGATCCGTTAGTATAGACCTACTTGTTACTTTTGACGAAAGTGGAACCCTGAATTATGCTGAGGCTAACGATCTTGAACCACGTGAACGTTCGCAAGTAAGAGAATATGTGCAGAATATATTGCGTCGCAGAAGCTATCTCGACTTTGTTATTGATGAGTTTTCGAGCATTAAAGTAGACGAAATGAAACCCCGTCTCAAAAATGTATTACGCCTTGGTTTATATGAGCTTCTGTTTATGGGCGGCACGCCTGATTATGCCACAATCAATGAAGCAGTTGATCTTATAAAATACTCGCTGGGATCCAAAGCCGGAGACCTGGTTAATGCAATACTTCGAAACATCCAGCGCGACATTAAAAATCTGCCGAAACCTGCTTTTAAAGATCGCACCAAGTTAATAGCCACCACATTTTCGCACCCCGAGTGGATGGTTAAGCGATGGGTAAAACGGTTTGGTGAGCGCGAGGCATTCCAGCTGATGCAGGCCAATAATCAACGCCCAAGCTACTACGTACGAGTAAACAATCTTCGAACAAAAACATCCAATTTTAAGCTGCGAATGGAAAAACTCGACATTGAGTTCGAGGAAAGCGAATGGCTGCCGGGCTACTTTAAAGTTGATTCCGTAGCTCCTTTTATCTCCAAGGGCCTCCTGAAAAAAGGGATTTGCCTTGTGCAGGATATTGCAGCCGGGTTTGCCCCCACCATTCTGGAGCCCATGCCAAATGAAACCATTTATGACCTTTGCGCTGCACCTGGAACCAAAAGTATTGTGATGTCGGATATGATGGAAGCCACGGGAAGTATTACTGCTGTGGATGTAAATCCCAGCCGGCTTGAACTGCTTGCCCAGAGTGCCATGGACTACCATGCAGAAAACATTAAAATTCGCCAGGACGACGTTAGAGAGCTCAATCTAAAACTGGCTGATGGTGCATTGCTGGACGCACCCTGCACCGGAACCGGGGTACTGAGCAAACGTGCCGATCTAAGGTGGAAACGCACCGAAGAGGATCTTGAAAACTCCATTAAGCTGCAGGAGGAACTTCTCGATGAAGCCGCAAATCACGTAACGCGGGGCGGACGTTTGGTGTACAGCACATGTTCCATTGAGCCAGAAGAAAACTGGGAACAGATTCAAAAATTTCTTGATAAATATGACAATTATGAACTCGAGTCACTTGAAGAGTTTCTGCCCGAAGAGGTGTTGGTTGAAGATGGTTTCGCTTACCAGACACTGCCCCACAAGCATGGCTGCGACGGACACTTTGGCGTTCGTATGAAACGTGTGAAATAAATCAACAGATCATTAAAAAAATCAGGATTCTCTTCTCAGAATCCTGATTATTCTACATTATTTAGACTCTCCTACTGACTGAACCCACTTTATGAATTCTACAGATTCCTTCAACGAAATCCCCAAACAGTACGACCCGTCAAAAACAGAAGAAAAATGGTATCAGTACTGGGAAGAGCAGAATTTTTTCCACTCCGAACCCGATGAAAGAGAATCCTATTCTGTAGTTATTCCGCCTCCTAATGTTACAGGCGTACTTCACATGGGCCACATGCTTAATAACACCATTCAGGATGTACTGGTACGCAGAGCGCGCATGAATGGATACAACACTTGCTGGGTCCCGGGTACAGATCATGCTTCTATTGCTACAGAAGCCAAAGTAGTACAAAAACTGCGTAAAAAGGGAATCAAAAAGAGTGACCTTACCCGTAACGAGTTTTTAAATCACGCCTGGGAATGGACCGACGAGCACGGCGGAATCATTCTTCAGCAGCTAAAAAAACTGGGTGCGTCGTGCGACTGGAAGCGAACACGGTTTACTCTGGAAGATGATCTTTACGATACGGTGCTGGATTGCTTTATTGAACTCTATAATCGCGGTTACATCTACCGCGGCCAGCGAATGGTAAACTGGGATCCTGCAGCTCAAACAGCACTTAGCGACGAAGAGGTGATACACAAGGAGGTACAGTCGAAACTTTACTATGTAAAATATCCCGTAAAAGATTCTGATGACTTTATCACTATTGCCACAACCAGGCCCGAAACCATCCTGGCTGACACAGCCGTATGCGTGAATCCCGCAGATGAGCGGTATATCCGTCTTGCAGGAAAAACCGTCATCATCCCCGTCATAAACCGTGAAGTTCCCGTCATTACCGATGAGTATGTGGATCCGGAATTTGGCACAGGCTGCCTTAAAATTACACCCGCTCACGACCCAAACGATTACGAAATTGGTCAAAGGCACGGCCTTGGCGTTATTGATATGCTGAATGCAGACGGCACGGTTGCAGATGTCGCAAAACACTACTCCGGTAAAGACCGGTTCGAAGCCAGAAAACTTATCATAGAAGATCTTGAGAAGCTTGGCCTCCTTGTGAAAGTCGAAGAGATGGCCAACAAGGTGGGATATTCTGAACGAACGGACGTGGTTATTGAGCCCCGGTTGTCGCTCCAGTGGTTTTGCAAAATGGACAGACTCAGCGAGCCAGCTCTTGAACATGTAATGAACGATGATGTACAGTTTCATCCTGCAAAATTTAAGAACAGCTACAGTCACTGGATGGAAAACATTCGGGACTGGTGTATTTCCCGTCAGCTTTGGTGGGGACACCGGATACCCGCCTGGTACTATGGCGAAGGTGAAGATGAGTACGTGATTGCAAAAACCGTGGATGAGGCCGTAGAGAAGGCGAAAGAAAAATCCGGCAATAAATCTCTGTCAGGGTCCGACCTGAAGCAAGATGAAGATGTGCTGGATACCTGGTTTTCCTCATGGCTATGGCCGCTATCGGTTTTTGACCCGGGATTCATCAGAAACAAAGAGTTTAATGAAGAACTGAAATACTACTATCCCACTAAGGATCTTGTAACGGCCCCCGAAATCATGTTCTTCTGGGTGGCCCGCATGGTGATGGCCGGATACGCTTTTGCCGATGAGAAACCGTTCAGCAACGTGTATTACCACGGTATTGTGAGAGATGAACAGCGCCGTAAAATGTCGAAATCGCTGGGAAATTCGCCCGATCCGCTCAAGCTGATTGAAAAGTATGGAGCTGACGGAACCCGCGTGGGAATGCTATTTGCAGCCCCGGCAGGGAATGACCTCCTCTTTGATGAGGCACTTTGTGAACAGGGCCGGAATTTCTCCAATAAAATCTGGAACGCTTTCCGTTTCATCACAATGAATATGGAGAAAGGGAAAACCTACACTCCTGTTGTAGACTCTGAACCTCACAATGCAGCTGACAAATGGATGATGGGACGCATAGAGGCGACCCTGGCAGGAATGGAGCACGACTTTGAAAACTATCGCCTTAATGAAGCTCTGAAAAAAATCTACTCCCTGATCTGGGACGATTTTTGCGACTGGTATATTGAGGTGAGTAAATCATCGGATTACAAAGAGAACATACCCGCAAAAAACCTTGAGCGCGCGCTGGGATTCTTTGAAATTCTTATGAAAATGCTCCATCCTTTTATGCCATTCATTACCGAAGAGATATGGCAGCGTATACAAAATCGCTCACAGGATGAAGCCCTTACCATCAGCTCCTGGCCTGAATCTTCAGGCAATATGTTTACAGATGATGTTGAACTTTTTAAAATCATACAGGATCAGATTTCTGCGATTAGAAATATTCAGGCAGAAATGAATCTGTCGCCGCGGGCAGAATTGACCATAATCATAAAGCCCTCCGGGAAATCACTGCTTCAAAATTTACAGAAAGCAAGGTGGGTATACGAAAAACTGCTGCCGGTAGAAACGCTTCGGTTTGATCTGTCGGCAGAAAAACCCAAGGCCTCTGCCGCTGCCGTAGTTGGTGGAACAGAAATATTTATTCCGCTTGAAGGTTTAATTGATTTTGAAAAAGAGCGTGAACGCATCGAAAAAGAGATCGGCCGGCTGGAGGGTTTTCTTAGCGGAGTTGAGAAAAAGCTGGCAAACGAAAAGTTTGTAGAGAATGCGCCGGCTCAGGTCGTTGAAAATGAACGCAAGAAAAGAGAAGGTGCGCTATCTGATCTGCAAAAACTTAAAGACCAAATGAAAGAGTTCATTTGATTAAGATAACTGAAACCATAAACACAAAATATTATGAGCCAGTTTAACTCTGATTATTTACGATAAGCTATTTTCACAGTTATAACTTTTTCAAATATATAGGCCATATATATTGTCCAAACAGGCATTGTAATATAAAACATTCTTTCAACTGCGCTCAACAGAGATGATCCCCCCAGATATATCAACATGAATATCACTAACAGGAGCATTTCTCCCGGAATTTGCCTCCATTTAATGAAACCCACACTTAAGGTTAACAGAATTAAAATAACCACTGTAGCCTGGGGCAACAGTTTGAAAATTGAATAATATGTGCGCATCACAGATTGATCTTCTAATGGAAAAGAGAACATCAGCCTGTTTACATTAGCAACCCAGTTAAGAACGTATTTACCTGGATTCTCCCTGATGTTTTCGACTGCTTTTTCCATATAAGCATCATCTCTTTCCAGCGGCGTTAGAACCAACACACTATCCATAAATTCTTTGTGATATGGTTTTGACTTCAAAACATTTGCCCCTTTCCAGTCGCCAAATTCACCATTTTCTGGCGTACTCATGGTGTACAAAGACATACTTCCGGAATTGCTCCAGTAAAACAGTTTACCCGTAATACTGTATGTATAGAACAAATACGGGAGACATAAAATCAATGACAAAATAGCAGCAGTCAAAATTTTCTTGGCTGCGTTATTATAACTTCGGTTGAACATGAATAACAGGGCTGCCGGCAAGACCGCTAATACCGCATAAGCAAAAATAACTTTTGTGAGCATTAAACAGGCAATTGAGGCAGCCAGCATAGTAGTATTCAGGCTAAATACACTCTTATCTACCCGTATTCTTAAAAAAAGAAATGAAATGACGCTTATGAGGAACCACACAAAAACTTCGGTAAGCACAAGCGGAATATAGAACCACATAGGTAAATACAGCCCTGCTAATACTGTATAGATAAACGCATTATTTTTTTTTGTGAAAAGGCTAATTGATTGTTGAATAAAAAGAAGTGATCCAAAAAATAATATTGCATTTACAACCGATAGCAACATTTTATTTGCACCCAAAAAAAGAGCTCCGGCAACTAACAATGGATAGCCCGGACCATTCCACAAGCTTATTTCCGGTGGAGGAGGAGAGTAGAAACCATTTAGAAGATTATTCGCAAAAAACAAATATCGGTTCTCATCACCGGCAGGTTCTCTATGCCCAAAAGCTAAACTTATAGCAATGAAGATTATTAGAAACGGTAAAAACTTCCAGGATACAGGCAGGTTTCGGAAAGTTTTCTTAATATTTTTGGCAGTTAAATTTTTATACATCTTATAAATTCTTATTTACTCACTCTATATAAACTTCAAAATAGACGCTAGTTAGTAACTGATGAAAAAACTTTCAGTGGTTATTCCGGCTTACAATGAAGAAAGAACCATTCAGAAATTGATCTCTAATGTAATTAATGTTGAATTAATTAAAGACATTGAAAAAGAGATCATTATTGTAAATGATGCTTCTACGGATAACACAAAAAAAATCATTAAACGTATAATGTCTGAAAATGGAAATGTGAATATTTGCTATCTGGAGTTTAAAGTTAATCGCGGTAAAGGGGCCGCGTTACATACAGGTATTGCAAAAGCTACAGGAGATTTTCTCATTATCCAGGATGCCGATTTGGAGTATGACCCAAATGAGTATAATGCATTATTACAACCGATAGTAGACGGTTACGCAGACGTCGTTTACGGTTCCAGATTTATGGGTGGAAAACCTCACCGCATACTCTTTTACTGGCATACAGTTGGTAATAAGATTCTCACCAACCTCTCTAATGTGTTCACTAACCTGAATTTGACAGATATGGAAACCTGCTACAAATTATTTAAAACAGAAATTATTCAATCTCTTGTACTCACTGAAAATAGATTTGGTTTTGAACCTGAGGTCACCCAAAAAATTTCAAGAATACCCGATATACGAATCTATGAAGTGGGTATTTCATACTACGGCCGTACTTATCAGGAAGGCAAAAAAATAAACTGGAAAGATGGTGTAAGAGCTATTTATGTGATCTTAAAATATGGGGTTTTCTCTCGCAGCATCTAATAAATCATTTATTTAATTACTCATAAAACTTTTAATTACATCAAACCAATAAATCATAACATTTAAATTTATACACCCAAACCAAGTACCCGAGTAAGGAATACCCCGACTCCGGATTCATACTCCTCTTTATACCTCTTTAGTGGAATTCACTCTATCTTGACATCAAAGAGAAGTATAAACGTTAAAACCCCGGAGAGCCATGATTTCAAATGTAAAACGTATTCTCGTCCCCACCGATTTTTCCGACTGTTCAAAAAAAGCAGCTCTTGCTGCGGGCTCAGTAGCCAGTAAATTTAATGCCGGCATTACTCTTCTCAATGTCATTGATCCGCCTTTTAATTTTCCGGGCAATATGGAAGGCGTACTCGACTATCTGAGAGAGAATGCAGAGCAACACCTGGAACGCTTTAAAAAAGATTTGATTGAAGCCAGCCCGGAAATAAAACTCTCAGTAAAGCACCAGATTCGTATAGGCAAACCTGTTTCTCAAATTCTTGAGGCCATCAGCGACCTGGATATTGATATCGTAATAACTGGAAGCGGCAGTGACGTCCCTGCACGAAGAGTTATCTTCGGAAGTGTATCTACCGACATTATTCTGCACTCGCCCGTTCCTGTTATCTCTATTCCTGAAGATTCTGAGGTGGTATCATTCAATAAAATGCTGTTTGCAACCAACTTCAGGTCTCACGACCTGGAAAATCTACAGGACCTCGTTTCGCTTGCTGATTCCTATGATGCAGAAATCGACATCATTCACGTATCCGAAGAGCAGAACCTGGAAACAGACGTAAAATTCAGAGGATTTAAGGACCTCATCAGAGAAAAAAACCTATACGAACCCATTAAATTTCATCACGTTGTTCACGATAATCCGTTCGAAGCAATTTCTGACTATGTGGAACAGAATGATGTCTCATTCCTTGTGCTCAACAGGTACAAAAAATCAGTGGTAGGCATGCTTTTGGATAAAAATTATACCAAACAGCTAAGTGTATATTCGAAAGTGCCGCTTCTGGTTTTAACTGGTAAATAGAATAAATGACATCAAAAAGGGAAACATTACAGTTTTGTTTCCCTTTTCCTTTACCAACTCACTGCATATCTGTTTACATTCAAATTGAAATGTAAACCAAAAGACAAGACAGGATTACCATTCCCCTGTTTTGCACGTAATTTTTTTTGATATGCAATCTTCCACTATCCATAAAACTGCCCTTATTACCGGAGCTTCCAGCGGAATAGGCCGTGAACTGGCAACTGTATTTGCCCGCGAAGGCTACGACCTTATTATTACTGCCCGGCGGGAAGAGCGTTTGCAAATCTTAAAAAATGAGCTCGAAAACAGATTCAATTGCAAAATTTATCTCTTTACCTGCGATCTTGCCGAGGAAGGCTCACCCGAAAAGCTGTTCGCCTTTGTGAAAAACAGTTCGCTTGGAGTAACTGCATTAGTGAATAATGCAGGAATTGGAGATTATGGTTTTTTCAGCGAATCAGACTGGCAACAAAATGCCGCCATGCTGAATCTTAATATTATATCCTTAACTCACCTTACACATCTTTTTCTGCCGGATTTGATGAAGCAAAAAAAAGCCTATGTTATGAATGTGGCCTCCACCGCTGCATTTCAGCCCGGCCCGTTGATGAGTGTTTATTACGCATCAAAACATTACGTGCTGGCATTTAGCGAAGCCATTGCAAATGAACTGAGCGATAGCGGGGTTGTAGTCTCGGCTCTTTGTCCCGGTCCTACCGCGTCCGAGTTTCAGGAAGTCTCAAAAATGGAGAAATCAAAGCTATTTGAACTATTTCCGGTTGCATCTTCTGCTGATGTGGCCGAGTTCGGTTATAAAGCAATGATGAAGGAAAAACGCGTCGCTGTTTATGGATTTCTCAATAAAGTTGGTGCAAAAGTTACAGCACTGCTTCCTAAAAAATGGGTTACCTCGGCCGTTCGTGTCATAATGGAAAGAAAATAGCCGGAACCTTATCAGGACTCTCTGTTTATAAAATTTTATCTATTTCTTAAAAGATTTCCTATTTTATTTCAATCATCTGCACGACAAAAATCTAAAATCCACCCTATGGTAAAAGCAATACTCCTGAATTTGCTGTTTATCTCTTCACTTTTATGTGCAGTTACTACACAAGCCCATAGTCAAACGGTCCTTGAACGAATCTCCGTGGCCGAGAGAAGTGATGGAAAAGGGTTGGTACTGCGATATCACATTAACGGCAGTGTTGATTCCGTTAGGGTAACCCAGCCCGGACCCGACCTGATTCAAATGATGATATATTCGGATAATTTAGCTGCCGATTCTTTCACAAAACCAACGTTGAAACCCGGAATCGAACGTATCGATTACCACAATAATGACGCCGGCTTCGGGGTTGATATCTTCTTGCAGGAAAATCGATATTTTAAAGCCACATCTTACCCCGACCGAGACAGGGATCATATGCTGCTGGCGATGGAAAATGTGACTAAATCAGAAATTTCGGGCCTGACAGATAACGATGATTTTATCTTCTGGTATGATTACCAGGATCAGCAAACACCCTTCAATTATACTGCACCCGTAAATGAGGCCTCTATTCCGTTATCAAATGGAAGAGAATTTAAAACGATTGTTATTGATGCGGGACACGGCGGTCACGATCCCGGTGCCGTAAACAGAAGGCTTGGTTACAGAGAGAAAGATATTGTTCTTAGCGTAGCACTAAAGGTGGGGAACTACATCAAAGAATTTATGCCTGATGTTGAAGTTATTTACACTCGTGAAGACGATTCGTTTGTTAAACTTGAAGACAGAGGCCTGACTGCCACACGAGCAAAAGGAGACCTGTTCCTATCCATACACGCCAATGCAGCAGCCAATCCTCAGGCATATGGGGCGGAAATGTTTTTCCTTGGGCTGGCCCGCAGTGAATCGGCTTTGGAAGTGATGAAGAAGGAGAACAGCGTTATTAAACTTGAAAATGGCTCCGGGCCGGTGCAGCTAAGCGAAGAAGATCTTTTGATTTACGAGCTGGCCAATGCCGGAAACATAGCCATTAGTGAACGCATTGCAAGTATGATCGAAGACCAGTTCAGAAGCCGCGCACAGCGTCGCTCTCGCGGTGTAAAACAGGCCGGTTTAATGGCTCTCTGGCACGCCTCCACTCCAGCTGTTTTAGTAGAGCTTGGCTTTTTATCAAATCCCACGGAAGCAAACTACATGGCAAGTGAGTATGGCCAAACCATTTTGGCATCCGCTATTTTCAGGGCTGTTCGCGATTTTAAAGTAGAATATGATAATAGTATGCAGTTAGAGAACAGAGCCAGTAATGACTGAAAGCCCACTTATTTTAGGCGTAGCAGGCGGCAGCGGGTCGGGTAAAACCACAGTAGTTGAGAATATCGTTGCCGGAATTGGCAGGGAAAAAATTCTCCTGATTGAGCATGACTCCTACTATCGGGATTTAAGCCATCTGCCTCTTGAAGATCGGAGAAAACAGAATTTCGATCATCCCTCCTCCCTCGAAACCGAACTCATGATTCGCCACCTCAGTGCTCTTCGAAGCGGATATAAAGTGGATATTCCCGTATACGATTTTGTGGCTCACACAAGAACAGAGGAGACACTAGCAGCATCTCCAAAAAGCATTATACTTATCGATGGTATTCTGATTTTTAGCGAACCAAAACTGCGAAACCTGATGGATATCAAGTTATTCGTAGATACCGACGACGATGTAAGGCTGCTGCGGCGATTAAAACGCGATATACTGGAAAGGGGCCGGGATTTTAACGGAGTATTAAACCAGTACGAAAATTTTGTTCGCCCCATGCACCTCGAATTCGTTGAGCCAAGTAAACGGTACGCCGATATTATTATTCCCAGAGGCGGTGAAAACCGTGTGGCACTCGAAATGGTCTCTGCTTTGATTAAAGGAAAGCTGCAGGAGCAAAATTAAGATCTCTTTTCATACCTGCTCAAAATTTTATCAACAAACATGTTCATTCCATCAAAATGCAGTTCTGTTCGATGAATGATCTCTGTATCGGGCATCAGCAGTTTTTGCACATACTCAGAATTACCCCCCGTAATAAATACCTCAGCTTTTTCATCAATTGCCCGGTATTTGTAAATCCATTTCTCAATTGCGACTTTAACCATACCATTCACCCCCCACTGAAGACTCTCCTGAGTTGATTTTCCAGGCCATTCGTCAGGAATATCAGGCCAGACATCGGGAAGTTCCGGCAGATATCTTCTCATCGATTTTTTAAAGATATCGATCCCCGGCATTATAACACCACCCTGGTAAACACCCGAATTATCCATAAAATCAACCGTACAGGCACTGCCCGTGTCAATAACAATTACGCTCTTTTCTTTTTTATGATACGCTCCCAGGCATCCTAAAAATCGATCCATACCCAAAGTCTTAACCGTGGAATAGTTTAATAAATGCCCGGGTATCTGGCTGGTGGAAAGTACCTTAATAGTAAGATTCGATGCTCCATCCCGCAATTTTTGGGTAATGTCTTTTCGAACAGAACTTATGTAAATGTGATATGAATCTTCTGCAGCCTTATCATTCATAAAGGCTAAAAAATCGTCAAGATTACCATCGTAACGCTGATGCCAAAGCACTTCCCAACCACTTTCGGCGGGGAAAGCCAGCTTTAAAGAAGTATTGCCAATATCAAGATAATATGCTTTCATTTGCGTAGTTTCATATGAACGATTCGACTATCAGTCTCCTTCAAAAAGATAAATGAAATAAACAGAGATTATGGATTTAAAAAATAAAATTGCGATCGTAACCGGGGCCAGCAGCGGAATTGGTTATTCTTTTAGTAAAATGCTGGTGCAGAAAGGAGCAAGAGTGTATGGACTTTCCCGCAGACTAAACAAACTTTCAGATATTCAGAGCGAACTGGGCGAGCACTTTATACCCATTCAGATGGACATCACTCAGTCAACTGATGTTTCTGACTGGGTGAAGGACCAGTTCTCTGATGAACTGCCTCACATTCTCATCAATAACGCAGGCCTCGCAGTTTTCGGCAACGTGGAAGACATTACGATAGAAGACTGGGATACCATGGTAAATACAAACCTGAACGGTGTATTCTATCTTACCCGGGAAATTGTTCCTCTGATGAAGAACAATCCCGATTACTGCCACATTATCAACATTTCATCTGTAGCCGGACTACTCGGTAATCCCCAAATCTCTGGCTACAACGCCACTAAATTCGGGCTCAGAGGATTCAGCGAAGCTCTCTTCAAAGAACTTCGTTACGATAAAATCAAAGTATCTACAATGTTCCCGGGTTCAATCGCCACAAATTTTTTCGAAGTCGCTGCCGGTGCCGATACCCACGATAATATGATGAAACCTGACGACGTTGCCAATACACTCATTCACCTTCTGGAAACACCGGATAACTTTCTGATTAATGAAATTTCACTGCGTCCGCTCAACCCTAAAAATCCTGATGACGAGTGAGAGTACTGACCCTGCTTTACCTGCTATCGATTCTTCTGGCACTGACGGCATGTGAGGAAACCGAACCTGATTTCCTCATTGATGAAGACACCTACATCCTGGTATTTGCAGAACTCGCAATCATTGATCAGTACGATCCGAATCTACTCAAAAACAGAACGAAAGCAGATGTTCGGGAACTTGTATATCAAAAATACAATATCACAAAAGAAGATTTCAGGCGGTCGCACGATTATTACGAAGAAAATATTGAAGCTCAGCTGGAAAGGCTCGAAAAGGTGAACCTGATTTTAAGAGAAGAGCGAGACGCAGTGGATGACTTAGAGAGAGAACTGAGAGAGAAGAACAGGCTAACCGCAGACTCTCTTCGTCAGCGTTTAAATATTGAGTAAAGATGGTGGCTGTTTTCCTTTATATAGTGAACAATTTCTTCACGAACCATGAATGAAATTACCCGTTTCGTCCGACTTCTGTCCCACTTAAGCTCCCTGCTTATAGCTTCAGCGCTGTAGTCTTTCTTTTCGAGCAGGCGTTTTACACTGCTGATTTCATCTTTGGTGAGCCCATTTTCCTTATTTCCCTGCTTTCGCAAGCAGTTATCGCATTTGCCACAAGGTCTGCAGTTGGTTTCCCCGAAATAGTTTCGCAGAAATACCTCTCTGCACTCTGTAGTTTCGGCATATCGAACCATATACTGCAATTTTTCGAGGAGAATATCTTTATAGCGGTAAGCCTTGTTTTTATCGATTTCCAGTTTTTTAGTTCTCGGATTCTCTAAAAAAATGAGCGCCTGTTCACTCTCCCTTGCATACTCCAGAAGCTGATCGTGATGCGACAAAACGTGAAGCCCTTTTTCCAGCTGGTGTGAGGTGATATTCAGTAAATCGAGCAGCTTCTCTTCCTTCAGATATACTTTTTTATGAAACGACTGCGGCCCAAACTGACGCATTATCGTATCAACAAACTCTCCTTTTTCGGGTGAAGCACGATCTATAAAATCGAGCAGAATTTGTTGCCCCGCTATAAAATGCAGGCCAATACGTGGTTCCCGCAAATCTGTTTTCTGAAGTACTTCCAGCCTGTGCAAAAGTGTAATGCTTAGCTTTACCTTTTGGAGGGATAAACCCGATCGTTTTGCAACATTCTGAAAGTTCAGCACCTCTTGCCGCTCCATTTCGCTGCCAGCTGCCAGGTTCAGCTCGTCGCATATAGTGTCGTAAACCTTTTGAAGAGTGTCGTAATCGGGATAGGCCGACAGAATTCGCTTTTCAAGTATACGAACATCACTTGGTTTATATATCAGGACAGGATAGGCGGGTTTGCCATCGCGGCCGGCACGGCCCGCTTCCTGGTAGTAAGCTTCCAGCGAAAATGGGATGGTTTCATGAATTACAAATCTGCAGTCGGGCTTATCGATCCCCATTCCAAACGCATTTGTAGCTGCAACAATTGGCGTATTTCCTGTAAGCCAGGCCTGCTGTACATTTTCCCGCTCGGCGTTACCAAGGCCTGCGTGATATGCTTTACATCCTATACCCCTGGCAGAAAACTGACTTGCAAGAGATTCACACTTCTTTCGGGTTGATGAATAGATAATGCCGCTTCCCATAACCGAAGCTTTTTTTACCGACTTAGCGACCATCGATGATTTATTATCGGTTTTGGACACCCACCAGTGCAGGTTTTCCCTGCTGAATCCGCTCGTTACAACCATAGGAGTGTTAAACCGGAGCACGTCAAGAAGATCTTTCCTCACTTCCGGAGTAGCTGTTGCCGTACAAGCCATCCACCTGGTATGATCAGGCAGGTCACCAAAATCCTGTTTTATGGTTCGGTAAGAGGGACGAAAATCATGCCCCCATTCAGAGATGCAGTGGGCCTCATCAATAGCTATAAGAGATATCGGTAAATCCGGCTGTTCACTTTGCCAGAGTTCCGTTTTAATGCGTTCGGGCGCCATGTAGAGCAGCTTGTACATCCCGTTTCTCGCATTAACCAGCCGCTGTTCTGTCTCCCTGCGCGAAAGCGTACTGTTGATAAACGTCGCCCTGATTCCCATCGTTTTCAGCTGGTCTACCTGATCCTTCATAAGGGCAATAAGGGGAGAAATCACGATGGTCAGACCGTCAAAAAGAAGCGCAGGAACCTGGTAACACAGCGATTTACCTCCTCCGGTTGGGAACAGAACCAATGTATCTTTACCTTCAATAATGGCAGAGATCGCTTTTTCCTGGCCCGTTCTGAAGGATTCGTACCCCCAGTATTTCTTTAACAGATCTTTTGCTGATGAAATATCCTGCATGTATCCTTATTCATGATATTTAAGACAAACTCCCGGAGAACCGTTAGCTAACTAAATGTAAGTACACGCAGGCTATGTGTAAAATGAATGTGTAAATCTTACAAATTAAAACGTAAAATTCACTCCAAACTTAAAATAGAGGAGATCTGTCTCAGATCTTGATACATCGAATGTTACGTTGCCATTATCCCTGGATATGGATCCTTCCTGAAGATACTCTGCCTCGCGTCCGAACATATAACGCAAACCCGCGTTCAGATACACACCACCAAGGGTGAAGTCACTTGCAGAACTTTGTTGACCCGCACCGTTATAAACTCTCAAATTTACACCTGTACCAAATCCATAACTTAACGAGGTATCTTCAAAATTCGTATCGCGGAGCACACCCTCATCCGAAAAAGCATCTCTTTCTCTGAGAACCGTTTGGGTAAAGAAATAGTTAAATCCAAAAAGTCCGTCAATATAGGGACGAAACTTCGAAGGTGGCCCTGAAAGTCTGAACAGAAGATTACCAGTAACCAAATTGTAGGAGTTCTCAACCTCTACGGTTATATCCGGAATTGTGGTGCTGAGCGGTTCGGTTCTGGTTTCTATACCAAAATTCATAAAACCAAAATCGAGCCCAACCATCAGCGGTGTTTTCGGGATTTTGTATCCGCCCATTAATCCGAGACCCCAGCCCAGCCGGTCTATCTCATCTGAAAATTCACCCTGCGGTACGCCTACATTAAAGTCGAGGTCGAAATGAAACTCTTGTGCACGAATATTTGAAGTACATACTGTTAGAATCAAAAAAGATATTATTAATGAATATAGTAGCTTATTACGCATACCTTCCCCTTTTTGTAAATAAAAAGGCCTTGAATTTCTTCAAGACCTCATTTCAGTTAATTTAAAGTACGTATTCAAAAAAACTTGGTTACATTATAAAACAGCTTTCATGTAGTCTCTTCGCATTTCTGCAATGGCTGAGATACTGATTCCCACCGGACATACGGCTTCGCACTCTGCAAAGTTTGAGCAATCTCCAAAGCCCTCTTTTTCCATCTGTTCTACCATGGCAACTGTTCGGTTTTCACGCTCCGGTTTACCCTGCGGCAATCGGTTCAGGTGAGCAATTTTTGCCCCCGTAAAGAGTGATGCAGAAGAGTTTGGGCATGCTGCCACGCAAGCACCACACCCGATACATGTTGCGTAATCGAAAGCTGCGTTTGAAACATCCTGTGGAACGGGTATTAAATTGGCTTCGGGCGCTGCTCCGGTTCTCACAGAAACGTATCCGCCTGCCTGAATAATACGGTCTAGTGCAGACCGGTCTACAACCAGGTCTTTAATAACGGGAAATGCTGCAGCCCGCGGAGGCTCAATTACAATCGTGTCTCCATCACTGTAATTTCTCATGTGAAGCTGGCAAGCCGCGGTCATGTGCTTCGGACCGTGAGCACGGCCATTAATCACCAGGTTACAGGAACCGCAGATACCTTCCCTGCAGTCGTAGTCGAATTCAACAGGGTCACCACCTTCCTTGATAAGGTTTTCGTTCAGAACATCAAGCATTTCAAGAAAGGACATGTGTTCGTTAACTTCATCCAGCGTATAATCTTCAAAATGCCCTGAATCTTCAGCGTTTTTTTGCCGCCAAATTTTAAGTTTTATCGTCATCAAGCTCATAGTTTTCCTATTTGTAACTTCTTTGTTTTAATTCCACAAATTCGAACTCAAGTGGCTCTTTATGAAGTGTGGTTTCGAGTTTTCCATTCACACCGTTGTACTCCCAGGCAGATACGAACGAATAGTCCTCATCGTTTCTGAGTGCCTCGCCTTCTTCAGACTGAAATTCATCGCGCAGGTGACATCCGCAGGACTCATCTCTGTCAAGTGCATCAATCGCCATCAGCTCAGCAAGCTCGAAAAAGTCGGCAACCCTGGCGGCAAACTCCAGATATTTGTTATAGTAATTTTTCTCACCGGGAACCCTCACGTTGTTCCAGAACTCTTCCCTGAGCGCTCGAATCTCCTCTATAGCCGATTCGAGTCCCTCCTTGCTTCTGGAAATACCTACTTTATCCCACATAATTTTTCCGAGTTCTCTGTGGAATTCGATGATGGTTTTATCACCCTGAACGGCGAGAAGTTTATCCAGCTGTTTTGAGGATGTATCGGCCGCTTCTTTAAACGCTTCGTGTTCTGTTGAAACGTTTGGCAGCTCCTCATTTGCCAAATAGTCACCCACAGTATATGGAATAATGAAATATCCGTCTGAAAGGCCCTGCATAAGTGCACTGGCTCCGAGCCTGTTTGCGCCGTGATCTGAGTAGTTTGCCTCTCCTGCAACAAAAAGCCCGGGCACGTTACTCATCAGGTTATAGTCTACCCACAGGCCGCCCATTGTGTAGTGAACGGCGGGGAAAATCTGCATCGGCACTTCGTATGGATTCTCATCTTTAATATTTTCATACATATCAAAAAGGTTGCCGTATTTGGCTTTAATCGTCTCTTTCCCGTCGCGTTTAATTGCGTCGCGGAAATCGAGGTAAACCGCCAGGCCGGTATCTCCTACTCCAAGGCCTTCATCAGTAACAAGTTTCGCATTACGCGATGCCACATCACGAGGAACAAGATTACCAAAACTTGGATAACGCTCTTCGAGATAGTAGTAGCGTTCCTCCTCAGGAATATCGTTTGGCGGCCGATCATCACCTTTCTTCCTTGGCACCCAAACGCGTCCGTCATTCCTTAAACTCTCACTCATCAGCGTAAGTTTGGATTGGTAGTCGCCGGAAACAGGAATACATGTCGGGTGAATTTGCACAAAGCAGGGGTTTGCAAAGGCTGCCCCGCGTTTATGGCATCTCCACGCTGCTGTTACATTTGAATTTTTTGCATTCGTTGAAAGGTAGAAAACATTCCCGTAGCCTCCGGTGCAGAGAACAACCGCATCGGCTTCCCATTTCTGAATTTCACCGGAAACCAAATCCCGGGTAATGATACCGCGGGCCTTGCCATCAACCACAACCAAATCGAGCATTTCCTGGCGGGGGTAGTTCTTAATTTTTCCTGAGTGCTCCTCTTTCATCATCGCCTGATAGGCACCTAGTAACAGCTGCTGGCCCGTTTGTCCCCTCGAATAGAATGTACGTGATACCTGCGCACCGCCAAAAGATCGGTTATCGAGCAGCCCGCCATAATCACGTCCAAAAGGCACTCCCTGCGCTACCGCCTGGTCAATAATATGGTTTGAATTTTGAGCCAGCCGGTACACGTTTGCCTCTCGGCTTCTGTAGTCGCCGCCCTTTATCGTATCATAAAATAAACGCCATACACTATCGCCGTCATTTGTATAGTTCTTAGCAGCGTTTATCCCGCCCTGTGCAGCGATACTGTGAGCTCTTCTGGCGGAATCCTGGATACAAAATGTTTGTACATTGTAGCCCAGCTCTGCAAGGCTTGCAGCAGCAGAAGCTCCGGCGAGGCCGGTTCCGACAACGATAATATTATACTTCCGTTTGTTATTTGGGGAAACAAGTTTAATCTCATTCAGATGATTGGTCCACTTATCTTCTAAGGGCCCTTCCGGTATTTTTGGATCTAATTTCATAAGTCGATAATTAAGCTTTAAAAGCGTTAGTTACAATTGATAAGCGCAGCTTCGCAACCGCCGCCAAAGTAGATGTAGAGAGGAATAAACAAGAATCCGACAGCCAGCAGAAAAGCGGCTACGGCTCCCACAGTATAGATAATTGCAGATGCCTTCTTGCTCTTAACGGTAAGTGATGTGAAGGCACTCCAGATACCATGCCCCAGGTGAACGCCCAGCAGTATCATCACAACGGTGTAGCCAAAGGCATAAACCGGACTTTGAAATGTATCGATAACAAGCGTTTTAATATCGTGTGTCATTTCACCGTTAATCATCACTTCACCGGTATCTCCAAGTGCGAACGTGTTGATATGAATCACAACAAAAACCAGGAGAACCACACCTGTAAAAGCCATGCTGCGCGAGCTCAGGCTCTGCTTACTGGGGCCACCCTTGCTGCTATACACTTCATACCCCTGCGGACGGGCTTTTCTTTTCCTGAGCCAAATTGAAATCCCAATCCAGGCGTGAATCACGAATAAAGCAAGCAATCCGATTCTGGCAACCCAGAGCAGCGGGCCTAAATCGTGCAAAAATTTGGAATAGGCATTCATAGCATCCGGCTCACCAAAAACTGCCAGATTCCCGGCAAGGTGAAAAATGATAAAGAAGACGAGCAAAAGTCCGGTTAAACCAGTTAAAATCTTTCGTCCAACCTGCGATTGAAAAGCTTTAATGATAGATGGCATATGATTTTCTTCAGTTACGTAATAATTATCAAAAAAAGGTTTTTTTATTTAATGAAAACCCATTTATATAAGAACATAAAATTCGTTTTATTTGCCGTAAAAGGCAAGGTTAATACCACTTTTCCTTCAGCTAAATCCTTATTAAGAAACGATCTAAATTCGGTTTTCTGAATAAAATCCACAACCCGCTCACTTGGAAACAGTTACAACAACTTTTCGCTCAAATTATAAGATTAAAAGCTCCAAATTCCTTGGTTATATAACTCCATGCTGCGATATGATGGCGCTCGAAGAGACACTTGAGGCTGTCAGGTCTGAGCACCCTACCGCCACACACCACTGCTACGCATACCGTTTGAACCCTGCAGACACCGTAGAATTTTCTACTGATGACGGTGAACCCGGCGGAACCGCCGGAGTGCCAATTTTGAACGTGCTTCGATCCCGCGATTTAGTTAACGTTGCCTGCGTGGTGGTACGCTACTATGGCGGGACTAGGCTCGGCAAATCGGGACTGATTGATGCCTATTCACACACCGCAGATCTGGCCGCAGACGCATCAAAAACGAAAAAGGTGTTGCTGGTTAATCGCTACCGGGTTATCTACAACTACGAACACCAGTCAACAATCAATTCAATGAACCATGCGTTTGATGTACTAGAGCTCGACTCTGTTTACCTGGAAAAAGTAAGCCTCACATTTGCCGTTCCCATTCAACAGTCTGATGCTCTTGAAAATCAGCTTCGTCCGGCTGTTCACCTTTTTGATAAGTTTGAGAAGCTTGGGCGATCTTATCACACTGCAGAATAAAGTTTTTCCAAATCCGTGAAATGTACATACGAGCTTCTTACATTTCGTGCGGTGAACGAAAGTGACCAGTTCTCTCTTTCATTCTCTGATTCGTTCAACCTAACATTATTCACATAAATACTTATTCATGAAGATTTACACAAAAAAAGGGGATCAGGGCTTCACATCGCTTTTTGGAGGCAAGGAGATTGAAAAAAACAATATTCGCCTGCACGCATACGGTACGGTAGATGAGCTAAATTCTGCATTAGGCATTACTCTCACGCACGACCTTAGCAGCAGCGGAAAAGAGATCCTGAACGAGCTTCAGGACCAGCTTTTTGTTTTGGGGGCCGACCTGGCAACTCTCCCCTCAAAAAAAACCAGGATTGATCGCATAAACAGCGGCCATGTTGAAAAACTGGAAACGTGGATCGATCAGCTGGAAGAAGATTTACCTCCGCTTACCACATTTATTTTACCCGGAGGTGCACCTGCCGGAGCTACCCTCCATTTTGCGAGAACAGTATGCCGGAGGGCCGAGCGATTTACGGCAGAATTACTGGAAAGCGGCGAAGCCAATCAGTTTTGCCTGGTGTACCTGAACCGGCTTTCCGACCTGCTTTTTGTACTTGCCCGTTTCGAAAACCGGCATAGCGGGGTTGGAGAAACGCAATGGATATCAAAAAAATAGATGTACCTTTGAGTACTGCTTTTCATCACTATATTTCAAACCGCAATCTTTACAATTCACCACTCTTTTTATGTCTTTAATGATTTCAGTTTCCGGCATACGCGGAATATTCGGCTCTCATCTAAATCCTGAAAATCTTGTTCAGTTTACCGCAGCATACGGAACCTGGCTCGATGGCGGTACGGTTGTTGTTGGCCGTGATTCGCGCGTAACCGGCCAAATCTGCGAAGATATTGTCTGCGCAACGCTTCAAAGCGTGGGCTGCTCTGTAATTAAAACAGGGATTGCTCCCACACCGACCGTTGCAATGGGAGTTTTAAGGCACGGGGCTGCCGGGGGTATCATTCTTACAGCGAGCCATAATCCAGAGCAGTGGAATGCCCTTAAGCTTCTGAACGGGAAAAGTGAATTTCTGGATGCGGAACAGGGCAGCAACGTACTCAAAATTGCAGAGAAGAAGTCTTTTAACTACAAGCTGTTTGATAAAATCGGTTCACTGAAAAAGGATGATACGATCATAGATTACCATATTGAAAAAATTCTGGAGCTTCCCTACATCAGCACAGAACGTATCAAAAAGAGATCCTTCAGAATTGCAGTGGACGCCGTAAACGGAGCCGGTTCACACGCCTTGCCGGCTCTTTTAAAAAGACTTGGCGCAGAAGTTCACCAGCTTCACTGCGAACCCACCGGAATTTTCCCGCACAACCCTGAGCCGCTGCCCGAGCACTTAGCCGAAATCTCGGAATATGTGGTTAAGAAAAACTGCGATTTTGGGCTGGTTACCGACCCTGATGCCGACCGCCTCGCTATCATCGATGAAAACGGAAAAATGTTTGGTGAAGAGTACACACAAGTTGCCGCTTTCGATTTTCTTTTAAACAAAACAGGCGGAAACACCTCAACGAATCTCTCATCATCGCGGGCTGCCGACGACATTACGAAAAAGTATGGCGGCACCTGCCACAGAACGGCCGTTGGTGAAATTAATGTAGTAAAAGGCATGCAAAAACACGGTGCCGTGATAAGCGGCGAGGGAAATGGCGGGGTGATAAATCCCGATCTCCACCCTGGCCGCGACGCTCTTGTGGGATCGGCCATGTTTTTACAGCTGATGGCTGAAAATGAGATGCCTGTTTCGGAGTACAGAGCAACTCTTCCTCATTACGAAATGGTAAAGCAGAAGGCAGCGCTGGCCGATCTGGGAATGGATGCAGATGATGTTCTTAAACTGGTTGCAGAAGCGTTTGCAAAGCAAAAACCCAATCTCACCGATGGGGTAAAAATTGACTTTGATGATGGCTGGGTTCATTTTCGAAAATCAAACACGGAACCCATCGTGCGCATTTACAGCGAAGCTGCTGATGAAAAGACAGCCAGGAAACTCGCTTCCGGTATACTGAGACATATAGGCGTGTAGGTTCCCAAACGCATCATAAAAGAAATTTTTATAGCTTAACAGAATTAAAATTCACAATAAACACCCGTACAAATCTATTTGATATGATCAAATCCATGACTGGTTTTGGCCGCGGCGAGTCATCCGCCAACGGCTTTCAGGTTTCTGTAGAAATCAAAACATTGAACAGCCGCTACCTGGATATATCCATACGGTCACCGCAAAGCCTTCAGCTGCAAGAGTTTGACATAAAGGAAATTGTACAAAAATACATTTCCCGGGGTAAGGCGCATATCAATGTGTATGTGGACAAATCGACCCTTGGCAAGCCCGACATCACATTCGACGAAAATCTTGTAAAAGCGTACGGTAAAATGCTCGAGCAGATCAAATTTCTGGCTAACATTCAGGAACCGGTGCAGCTCAAAGATATTCTCCACTTTGATGAACTGTTCAAACCTTCGGAAGTGGACGAAAACGAAATTGAGGTTATCTGGACGAATGCACAGAAGGCGCTTGAAAAAGCAGCTGAGCTATTAAATAGCATGCGGTTACAGGAAGGCAAAGAGCTAAAGAACGATCTGATTAAACAGATAACCGGTATATCGGATATGATCAGTGAGGTACGGAATCTGTCGGAACAGCGCGCACCTGAAGTTCGGGAAAAACTTCAAACCAGAATTCACTCTATGATTGATGATGAGAAAGTTGACAAGGACCGGCTTGAGACTGAAATAGCTCTCCTAGTCGATAAAATGGACGTTAATGAGGAGGTTATCCGGCTTGAATCGCATCTTAAGTTTTTCCTTGAAGCTCTTGAAACGGATGAACCCGTGGGCAGGCGGCTGAATTTTTTGTGCCAGGAAATTAACCGGGAGCTCAACACGATTGGTGCGAAATGCAACGATTCGGAAATTTCACATCATATCGTACTCGGCAAAGAGAAACTTGAACAGATACGTGAACAGGTGCAGAACATTGAGTAAGAAAGGTAAAATTATCGCTCTTGCCTCACCCAGCGGTGGCGGAAAATCCACTATGACAAGTCGCCTGCTCAACGATTTTGACAACCTGCAGTTTTCGGTAAGTGCAACAACCCGTTCTCCGCGAAAAGAAGAAGTTCACGGAAAACACTACTATTTCATCAGTAAAGACGATTTCAGAAAAAAAATTGAAAAAGGTGATTTTCTGGAGTGGGAAGAGTTCTATAACGGAACTATGTATGGCACTCTGCGCGAAACCATTGAAAATGATATTAAAAAAGGATATTTTACTTTGCTTGATGTAGATGTACTTGGTGCACTAAATGTGAAAAAAATCTTTGGCGATGATGTCAAAACCATTTTTCTTGCGCCACCGTCTCTGGAAGTTTTGAAGCAGCGATTAATCTCACGCGGATCTGAATCAGAAGAGTCATTAAAACTAAGACTTGACAGAGCCGGCGAAGAGATAACATACAAGAACAAATTCGATAACGTTGTAGTAAACGATAACCTTGAAGAGGCTTACAACGAACTTAAATCGATCATTACAACCTTTATAAACAGATAAACAAATGCCGATTAAAACGCTTGATGTTGAAAATCTTGGAAAAAGCAGCAACAAATATGAGAAGCTGGTTGCCCTGTCCAAAAGAGCACGCCAAATTGCCGCCCAGGAAAAGCTCGAACTCGAAGAGAAACTGAAGTACTTCGAAGGGTTTGAAGATGAAGATGAATTCACCTTTAACGAAGAGCAGGAGAACGTGTCTAAAGCGTTTGAGAAACTTCCGCACGCCGCTCGCCGTGCTGTTGACGAGATGCTCGAAGGCAAAATCACCTACCGCTACCCCGATAAAGAGATTTGATTATGCTAACCGGTAAACGCATTATTCTGGGCGTTACTGGTGGAATTGCTGCCTACAAAGCAGCGTATTTACTGCGATCTTTTCAAAAACAGGGTGCTGAAGTCCGCGTTACCATGACTCCCGCCGCCACTAAATTTGTGGGAGTGGAAACCTTTTCTGCCCTCAGCAGGCACACTGTGGCAACAGAAGTCTTTACAGATAACAAAGAAGATGACTCCTGGACAAAGCATATTCACTGGGGAGAATGGGCCGATCTCTTTGTAATTGCCCCCTGCACTGCTAATACACTGGCCAAGCTTGTAACCGGCCAGTCCGACAATATGCTTACCTCTACTGCGCTTGCAGCCCGCTGTCCCGTACTCATCTGCCCCACCATGGATGGAGAGATGTACGAACACTCCACGGTTCAAGAAAATTTAAAAAAGGCTGGCGATCTGGGCTACTATTTACTGGAGCCCGACCGTGGTTACCTGGCAAGTGGCCTTGAGGCACAAGGCCGCCTTCCCGAAGATGAATCCATTCTGAAAAAAGCAGCCGAAATTATTCAGACCCACCAAATTGAGGGGCCTTTAACGGGCAAGAAAGTGGTCGTTACAGCAGGCCCCACGCGCGAATTTCTAGATCCCGTCCGTTTCTTATCAAATCCAAGTTCAGGTAAAATGGGGCTGGCTATGGCTGATGCGGCAAGAGCCCTTGGTGCAGAGGTTGAACTGTTTCTTGGCCCGGCTTTGCTTGAAGTACCCGACCGAATTCGTACCAAACGATTCGCATCAGCTGAAGATCTTTTTGAGCTGGTAAAAAACTCGAAAGATGCCGACATCTTCATCATGGCTGCAGCAGTTTCTGACTATAAACCGGCATTGTTTTCAGAAACAAAAATCAAAAAAAATCAAGAGACTACCGATATTCGTTTTGTAAAAACCCCCGACACTCTTCAGTGGCTGGGAGATCACAAAAAACCACATCAAATATTGATTGGCTTCGCCATGGAAACCAACGATGTAATTGAAAACGCATCAAATAAACTGGTAAAGAAAAATGCAGACTTTATCTGTGCAAACCAGTTGAGCGATTCCAACACCGGCTTTGGGTCAGACACAAACGCTATTACGCTTTTGGGCAAAAACGGACTTCAAAAAGCATTTTCAGGAGCGAAATCCGAAATCGCTTCAGATATCCTGAACACTATTTTCCCGAAAGGGTAAGGCTGAGCTTTCTGCCCATTTTTTTATCAAATTCGTCCGGTTCAAAGCCTATAAATCCACTTCCGGGGAAGTTCGTCAGCTCTCCCACATATATCTTATTTTCAATCAGATACAGGTCCACGCGGATAAAATTGAAGTCCGCAGCTAATGTCTCTGCCAGCCTTACCGCATCATTCCATAAAGCTGGTTTCTCCGGTTTTCCTTCAAATTGGGGGTAGAGTAGTTGTACGTCCAGTAAATTGAAGTCACGGTCATACAAGTTCCTTTTTTGAGCACCAAAACGGCCCATATCAATCTGAACAAACTCTGCCTTGCCATGAATGCACGTGAATTTATAGTCACTGGGAATTTCTCCGGAATCACTGAGCAGTAACTCTTCTGCAATAATCGATCGCGGCAGGTATTTGTACACCCACTCCCGCCCCAGCTTTGAATAATCCCGGCTCTGCCAGTACTTCGTAAGCCGCCTGACATCCCCGAAGTTCTCAGCCTTTTTGTTTCTGATGATTTTCACAAATCCGCATCCGTGATTGGCCTTCAGTACAAACTGACCGGGTAACTTTTCCCAGTCCTCCTTTTCCAAGGTATCATAAACACCCAATATTGGAATCAGATGATCTGAATAGCTTTTTTCCGTTACAAACTCGCGCATTTTTAAACGATCGGCCACGCGCTGTCTGAGCGGGTTTCTGTCGAACAGTTTTAGCAGCTGGATCTTTTCCGTGAGCCGTTCAGGGTTTTTAAGGTTGGGAAATATTCCCCGTTCCAATTTATATCGAGCGTACGCATAGGTTCTGTCTGAAAGAAAGTGGCGAAATATACCCCAGAACAGTTTTTTGGAAAGAAAATGCAGCATAGGCATTCCTACTCTTTTCTCACAAATCCCACTACTGCAAACACTCCGAGCCCGGCCAGCATCAGCGACCCAACGATTGACATCCAGCGCCCGGCCGAATACCACACAGGCTCCAGTCTCATTTCCAGAACGTGGCTGCCGGATGGAATTTCAAATCCCCTGAGTATATAGTTGGTACGCACGACGGGAATCTCTTCGCCGTTGAGTGTGGCTTTCCATCCCGGCGGATACCAGATCTCCCCCAAAACCAGAAATCCCGGCTCACTTCTTGTGATTTCTGCTCTTATCTGATTCGCATTGTATTCGGTTATTTCAACCGAAGCAGTGGTATCGGAAAGAACCTGGGAGGATAATTCTCCTGCAATAAATGCCGTTTCTGATGGATCAAAATCGGTTTTTAAGCTCTCCAGAACTTCCGCCTGATTTTCATGAACAGCGACGGAATCAACAAAAAATGCTTTGGGCAATACCCGCTGATTTTCGATCACCGTTCCGTTTTCAGCCTCAAACACCGTTTCGTACCCAGGCAGAGGAATGGGCTGCTGAAGCGTAAGGTAGCGGATATTAAGCATGCTCAGTACCCCGTTATTAAGTCCGGCCGAACCTGAAAAAAATGCTTCGTCAATCACATCCTGATAGTGGCTGAGTTTTGCGCCGGAGTAGCCGCCCGCCGATGGATAGAAGTAAGACGGCACGGCATTGTTAAAAGCGTTATCAAGAATAGGCAATACTCTGTATGGCCATCCCTCCTGATCAGTAATATTTTTTTGAATATAGTCATCCAGGTCCCGCTCCCTTCGTTCCAGAATATCCTCGCGTTCAAAGCTGCTGTCTACAAGAGAATTCTCACTAAGATATCGCTTATCAACCTGGGTAAGATCATAGAGCAAAATGATAATCAAAAGCGAAGCTCCGGCAAAAACGGGTATTTTACGGAACAGCATAGCCACAATAAGCCCGGTGCCAATCCCGATCAGCAGGAAAAAACGAAGTGTATCCGCCCGGGCAAGCTCCCGTCTTTCTGGCTTCAGCTGAGATTCAAGAATGCGGTTAACGGATTGTGAAACCCGGGGGTCATCGGGATCAACATTGTTTTGAGAAGCGATTTGTTGGGCGATTTGCAGGCGCTCTCCCGGTTTTTCAAAATCCATAAACTGAAAAACAAACAGGCCTGCGATTGCCGCAATTCCAATGGCATAATAGACCGGCTTAAGCGATTCACTTTTTTTGCTTTCATTTTTTACCTGCTCTATGATCCAGTCAAACCCCATGGCAGCAGGTACGGCAAAGCAGAAAACAGCGATCATCAGCCACATCTCCGGTACCCGAAACTTATTAAACAGCGGAAAGTAGTCGAACATCAGGTTGTTGAGCAGTCCGAAATGTTCGCCCAGCGAAAAAAGTGTGGCCGCAATACCCGGCCCGATGAAGACCCATTTTAAACTGTGCTTCGATTTCACGGCTCCTATTACAAAAAAGAGAAAAGCCAGTGCGCCCGCGTAGTGAGGGCCGCTTGTAAACGATTTCGGGCCCCAGTAGAGCTCCGACCCTCCGAATGCTCCTGGTATTAATAGAGTTAGCAGTTCGCTCCAGCCCTGCGACCAGGCGAATGCGTATTCTCTCGCAAGGCCATCAGCGCCGGATAGTTCAGATCCACCGCGCATACTGAAGGAGGAATACTCAAGAGTGCTCCAGTACATCTGTGCGACAATCAGTCCTGCAATGAGTGCTCCTGCAGTGAGTGCCGCGGTTTGTATGCCAAACTGCTTTCCTTTTCCGCTTTTTAACGCTCGTATCAGGTCCGTTATAAACAGCGTAAGCAACGGTAAAAGAAAAAAGTAGGTTACCTGAGGATGATAGGCGCGCAGATGAAGGGTTACGGCGAGCGTGAATACAAAAATTCCAATTCGGTTAAGCCGGGGCTTATCCCGAACCAGCAGGTATCCTGTATAGATCCACGGAATGTAGATGTAGGCCAGAAATTTTGCGTTATGTCCGGCACCAATAATGATTGGAATATAGGTTGTGAAGCCGATAATCAGCGATCCGAACAGTGCGGAAAACGGGCTCATCCCAAGCAGTATAAGCATGACATAGGCACCGGCAAGCAGAATCCATATTTCGGCGGCTGGGTAAATGAAACCAAGCGCTTTAATAGCTGTATCCAGGTTCACAACCTGGGGAGTGTGAGAAATGGTTGTGGCCGGCATTCCCGAAAACATGTTTGAAACCCAGTGCGCAACTTCATTAAACTCCTCCTCATACTCTTTCAACGATTCCGCAGCGGCGCGCCACTGTATATCATCATTGCCCATATATTGATATCCGCCCAAAATCGTGGCGTGATAGAGAAAGAGCGGGGCTGCCAGCAGAAAGAGGAGAGCCGCCAGGTGCTTCTGCTTATTTGTGAGACGACTCCAAACCGTATCGCCTGTTTTCGCCTTGTTTTTATTCTTTTTCGGGGCCATTACGGTCATTAGTGGTAATTGGTATTCATAAACATCAGTGCGGCCGGTTCTGCAGACAACTGCCGGTTACACAGGGTTTACTCGATTACGCGTGGAACACGGAAATAGTCTGAATCGGCATCAGGAGCATTTTTCAGCGCATCTTCGTGGCTAACCGGCTCTTTCGCCACGTCTTTTCTGAATGCAGAAGCTGTAATTTCATTCACATGCTCAAGCGGCTCTACATCTGTAGTATCCAATTCATTGAGGGTTTCGATGTAGCCCAGAATTTCATTCATGTCTTCTTTCAGATCTTCAGCTTCATCGTCTGCCAGCTGAAGCATGGCAAGGTTGGCAACGTACTGTATATCTTTTTTTGTTACTGACATATCATCACTGATCATTGTTTATATGAGTTAATGAAGGTAACAAAGATTTATTAAAAGCAGTAACTAAAAGCAGGGCTGATTCTTTGTATTTAGTTTACTGAAGGGTTCTCCATTATTGATTTTTTATCCCTTAATTAGATTTATTGAAGTACGTCTGAATTCCAACTACAAATCATAAAGATTATGCTGATAGGTATTTGCTCCGACTCCCACGACAACGTACCGAATATTAAAAAAGCCGTATCGTTTTTCAATTCCCAAAACGTTTCAAAGGTAGTTCATGCCGGTGACTACTGCAGTCCCTTTACTATACAGCATTTTAATGGTGTAAACCTCCATGGCATACTTGGCAATAACGATGGCGATATCTTTCTTCTGATGAAAAAGTTCGGGGAAATTAATGCTTCCCTACACGGTGAGTTTTATCGTTTTGAGGCAGACAGCCGAATCCTGGCGGTGTACCACGGTACGGTATCCGAAATTTCACAAAGCCTCACAGAATCAAAAAGATATGATGTGGTGATTTCCGGTCATACGCATGAAGCTTTAGTGAATAATAAGGATGGAGTATTGTCTGTTAACCCGGGTACCGTCCACGGATTTGGTGGGGCCGGAACTGTTGCAATTTATGATTCTGAACTGCACGAGGCGAGCATCCATAAGCTTTCTTAAAAAACGATAGTTCAATTTTATTCCGCTCTACAGTTTGAGCTTAAAATGAAGTATTATATTAGCTTCACATCTAACTTAATAAACAGCTATGCAGGTATATCTGAACGGATCTTTCTTAAATCACGATGAAGCTAAAATTTCTGTTGGCGACCGGGGTTTTGTTTTTGGTGATGGAGTTTACGAGGTAACCCGTGTTGTAAACGGCACTTTTTTCAAGGAGAGGGAACATCTTGAAAGATTAAAAAAAGGGCTTCAGGGTTTAAAAATAGACGTTTCTGATAGTTTATTTGATGACATACCGGAAATTAGCAGGGAGCTCATCAAACAGAACAAACTGCAGAACGGGGAGGCGTCCGTTTACCTGCAGATAACAAGGGGTTCGGCCTGGCCAAGAACACACACGTTTCCGGATCCCGTAGTTGAGCCTTCTGTATATCTATCATCAGCCGCATTTATACCACACACAGCTCTGCACCAGACCGGAGTGGATACCATTACCGTTTCAGACATCCGGTGGACACGGTGCAACCTGAAAACAGTGAACCTGCTGCCCAACACACTGGCAAAACAGCAGGCGAAGGAAAAGGGGGTAAACAGTGCAGTTATGATCCGCGACGGTGTGGTTACCGAAAGCCCCAATGCAAACATTTTCGGTGTAAAGGATGGTGCCTTATTTACCTTTCCGGCAACGAATTACATTCTGGAAGGCATAACCCGAAATGCAGTTATTGATATTGCAGAAGAACTGAATATCCCCGTTCATTTTGACCCGATTCGGCAGGAGGATATACCGCATCTGGATGAGCTTTTCTTTTCAGGAACCACTACCGACATCCAGCCAATCATAAAAGTTGACGGTTCAGAACTTTCAGGTGGGAAACCCGGACCTGTTGTTCGCTCTATTCAGAAAGCCTACAAAGAGTTGCTGAACAGCTAATGGAATGTATTACCCATTGTTTATGAAGTAGTAATTCGGCTCAACTGCTTTTGGGGATTTCCCTGATATCACGGTGTCTGTGGTTTTGGTATTGTTAATCAAAACAAATCGTAACCCTAATCCTCAGCACTATGGAAGCGCTCAAGAATAAAGAGACCAGAGAAAGAAAATTTAAAACAACCTTCAACGAAGCCGAACTTGCCTATTTTGAAGCCATTATTTTAAATAAAAAAGAGAAAGCTCAGGAAGAGCTTGAATATCTGACACAGACACTGGAAGATATTCGAAATTCAGATGATGATGATGCCTCTTCTATCGATCATCACATGAGTGATATGGGCAGTATTGAAGAGAGTGTGGATTTGACAAACAGGCTAATTGAGAGAAACATTAAGTTTATTGGTGAACTGGACCGTGCCCTGGAGAGAATAGAAAACGGCACGTACGGAATCTGCCGGGCAACGGGAGAGCCTATTGAAAAAGGCAGGCTGGAGTTTGCACCTCATACTCGCTACAGTATAGCTGCAAAAAACAAGGGGCTGGACAAAAAGACAGCTTTAACCTGATCCACAACAGAATTAAATAAGAGAGTTTCCGGCCGGGGTTCCGGAAATTAAAAAGCCCGTTTCGAATAAACGAAACGGGCTTTTAATTTTTGTCGAAAAGAATAAGTGCCTATTCGTAAGTCAGGCTTACTACATTAATTGCACTCAGTCCTTTAGGAGTTTCTTCTACTTCAAACTCCACTTCTTCATTTTCTTCAAGTCCTTGGTTGTGTCCCAAATTCTCTACATTATTTCTGTGTACAAAAATATCTTTGCTTCCGTCAGCTGGTTTAATGAAACCGAAACCTTTCTCGGCGTCAAACCACTTTACTGTTCCTTGTTTATTCATTGTATTACTTGTATTGGTATTGTATTAGGTACCCAAGAAAAGATTCAAAGTATTGAGTTGGGTTAACGCGTCATCCTCTAAGAAGGGCTTTACCGGGTATTGTTATTATGTCGGTCTCAAATTAACGGAAATGTTATCCAATTCCTATTAAAAGCCGATAATTATTTTATTTTAGCTCTTATTGCTTGCAGCCTAAGAATAATTGCAAGTATTTAATCTTTCTTTATTTTCTGAAACATCTGCCTTCAGTTCCCAAAAAATTTAACAGGTCTCCCCTGTTTCCGGATCTATATAGCAACCATCCCCGCTTAGAGACCGCTGCCAGCTGAGTTCTTTTTCGAGCCGGATCAGCCATTCGTCAATACCCCTTCTTCCTTCGATTTTTTTGCCGCTTTCCATAATAAAGACTCCTGCCGGGGAGTCAATCGGCAACTCTTTTTCTTTATATGAAATAACCAGGTCGTTCAGCTTTTTACGAACTTCATCTCCAAATTGTGAATCACGTTTTTTGTAGAGTGTGATCATAATCATGTATCCGGTTTTATATTTATTCCGTTTAAAAACAGTATAGTTTCAACTGTAAAAAGATATTAATGATTGTCTGTATCAACCCAGGATTTGTATCAGAAATCGAATTTAAATGTATGTTGTTTTGGATTTGAGCCTCTCTTTTTTCAAAAATGTGATTGAGCGGATAGATATTGAAATAATTTAAAATTACGTTTGCTTTATTCCATTTAAAAATTGCATTTTGATCAATATAAACTAAATTACAGCACATTTCGGGATAAGATTAATAACTAATCTGACCCCTTTTACAGGCTTCAGTTTTTCTTTTAGAATGATACTGGCGGCCAATGATTTTTATAAAACATAACATAGAGGATGATTAGATCATGAAAGAGTATGTGATAGGGATAGATATAGGCGGAACATTTACAAAAACAGGTTTCGTGGATCGGGAAGGAAACATTTTTGCTGAGAACTCTTCACCCACCGATCCTTTCGACAGCGTTGACGTTTATTTGTACAACCTTGTGAAAGAACTGAAGGAGGCTGAAAAAAAGCTTGAAGAACCTTATAAAATAGTTGGAATTGGAATTGGGGCCCCGAATGGCAACTATCATAAAGGCACCATTGAGCAGGCTACGAATTTAAAATGGAAAGGAATTATTCCATTTACCGATATGATGAAGGAGCATTACGATCTTCCTATCAAGCTTACCAATGATGCAAATGCCGCCGCCCTCGGAGAAAAGATCTATGGCGGTGCCAAGAATCTGAATAATTTTGTAATGATTACGCTTGGCACCGGACTGGGCAGCGGAATCGTGGTTAACGGAGATCTTGTATACGGGCACGATGGTTTTGCAGGTGAACAGGGCCACGTAAACGTTGTTGAGAATGGAAGATTATGCGGGTGCGGTAACTACGGATGCCTGGAAACCTACGCCTCTGCACCCGGCATCAAGCGTACTGTTTTCGAACTTCTTGCCAAAGATACTGAGGGATCCGAACTCGTCAACTATACTTTTGACCAGCTTGACTCGGAAATCATTTTTAATGCTGCCAAGAAAAATGACCCTATCGCACTTAAAGCTTTCGAAGAAACGGGAAAAACCCTGGGTAAACACCTTGCTGATACCGTTGCCTTATTCAGCCCGTCAACCATATTCGTGTTTGGCGGTTTAGCCAAAGCAGGCGACTATATCATTAAACCGACCAAAAAATGGATGGAGCATTTTGTAATGGGACTGTTTAAAAATAAGGTTAAAATTGAACCATCCAAGCTTATTGGTAAGAATGTAGCCGTACTGGGTTCGAGTGCTTTAATCTGGAATGAATTGGATAAATAGTATTTCATTAACCAAATCATTAAATATTATTACACTTTAATCAATGTCTTTTATCAGATCTGCTTTTTCAGACTCTTTTGAAGCAAGCGATTCGGGGGTTCTCTTCGAATCGTTTCGGCAGATTATGATATAAGCCGTATTTACGGTAAATGAATCTGAATTCATCTTTTACTAAATGCAGATAAACCAGAGGCCGTTCAGCGGTTAAGCCCGGAGGATATCACACAATTAAATGCCATATAGCAGATTCTGAAGTTTTTGAATGTTTAAGCCACTTGCTAATCATTGAATAGCTTAATGTTACAATTTATCATCGTATGTTATGTTTTATTAAAATCCACATTAATATTTAACCCATAAGATTAACTAACCTTAGCAATCATGCCAAACCAAGATAACAACACCCTGAAGGTGGGAATGGTTTTCATTTCCATCATATTTTTCATTTTCGGGTTTGTCACGACGTTTATTATAACGCTTAGTGACCCTGTGATGGAAGCTTTCAGTCTGAGTTACACCGAGGCTTTTTTGGTAAATTCAGCTTTTTTCATCTCATATGCGGTTTTCTCTATACCATCCGGTACTGTAGTAAAGAAAATAGGATATAAGAATTCTATCGTAGTCGGCTTACTGATTTATGCGGTTGCCGGCTTTTTGTTTTATCCTGCAATCGGTTTGGAATCCTATGCTTTCTTTTTAGGAGCCATCTTTATTCTTTCACTTGGTACGGTATTACTGCAGACTGCAGCCAATCCGTATGTAACCGAGCTTGGCCCGGAAGAAACCGCTTCAGGACGTTTGAACCTGACACAGTCATTGAACTCAATTGCAACCTGGCTCGCACCGCTTTTCATTGTGGCACTTATCATTCCCGAAGAAGTTATAAATAATGCCGTTGGTGAAATTATGGAACAAGCTACTGTGCAGCCCGGTGACCTTCTGCTTCCATTCCTGATTATTGGAGGAGTAACCCTGGTTATTGCTGTTGCCGTAGCTCTGATTAAACTGCCAGACCTCAGCCAGGAAGGCGTGGGTAGCTTCTCCAGTACTTTCAAATATCGCCATATGTTACTGGGTGCCTTTGGAATTTTCTGCTACGTCGGTGCTGAAGTAAGTATCGGAACCTCCATTTCTTCATACATTGTACAACCCGATCTTGGCGGTGGTATAAGCCGGTCGCTGGCAATTCAGTTTGTGGGTCTGTACTGGGCTGGTGCTATGATCGGGAGGCTGTTCGGAGCCATATCCATGTCGGATATTAAAAGCGTGAAAACGAAAACCCTGATGGTTCTCGGCGTACTCGCATGGGCATTCTTTGTTGGTATGTATACTCTTGACTGGAATTTACAGATGGCATCCGTATTTCTTGGATTTGCAATTGTAAACTACGGACTGATGCAGCTTGGTACCGGGCGTGCAAACCGAATTCTTGCAATATTTGCAGTCGCGGCTATTGTTCTTGCCGTAACATCGATGCTAACGAGTGGCAGAGTTGCTCTCTGGACCATTGTTACCATTGGCCTTTTCAACTCCGTTATGTTTCCGAATATATTCTCTCTCGCCGTTAAAGGGCTTGACCGAAGTGAAGTTAGCCTGGCGTCCGGAATTATAAATACATTAATTGTTGGAGGCGCTATTATTCCTGTGGTTATGGGAGCCGTAGCTGACTATTCCAATATTCAGGTTGCCTTTATTGTACCTGTTATCTGTTACGTATACATACTGTTCTATGCCCTGGTTGGAAGCCAAATCAAACCGGCTGAAGGAGCTGTTGCAACCGCGCCGGCTACATCAACCGGAGTAAGCCCCGACCATAAAGAAGTGTAAAACTACTGAGTATGTAAAATTATACGGTCTTGCGCTAAAGCACTGACCAAAAGTATAAAAGCCACCGCTGCATTGAATGAATTGGCGGTGGCTTTTCTTGTTGAAAATATTACACTCCAATAAACTTTATTGTAGAACAGACTCTTTCCATCATATTCAAACAATAGTAAAAAGCCCGGAAGGCGAAAGCCAGCCGGGCTTTTTTATTTACATTCTCTTCCTGAATCAATAAAAAGTATTCAAATCAGCCGGTACTTTGCATGGCAGCAGACACACCATTTATACTCAGGAACAGAGCTTTCTTCAGTTCCTTAAGTTCCTTCTCACCTTCCGGGCGATTGTCCCACCGGTTCAGAAGTTCTATCTGCATCAAGTTCAGGGGATAGGTGAATACATTTCTGAACTCAATGGAGTTCTGAATCACTTTACGCATATCCAGGATCTCTTCCTGTTCCGTAATCCTGAGGATAACATCCCTGGTTTTGATGAAATCTTCCATAATCTTTTTGTGAAGGCGGTCATCCCCACGTGCCGTGTACATCTCGGATGTAAGTTGATGGGTTCGGGCCAGTTCCCGCTGTGCGTTATCCACAACCGTGCCAAAGAAACTCCACTCTTTATACCAGCTCTGCAGTGTCTTTATCATTTCGGGATTCTCTTTAAGCAGCGGTTCAAGTACAGTCCCCAAACCGTACCACCCGGGTACATTGTAGCGAACCTGTGTCCAGCCAAATACCCAGGGAATTGCCCTCAGGTTCTCAAACTGTAATCCGTTTTTCCCCCCGCGTGATACCGGTCGGGATGCAATCGGCAGGTTTCCAATATGCTCAACCGGTGTAATGGTTTTAAACCAGTTCCAGAACTCTTTATCATCAATCAGTTGGCGATATGCTTCCATCGACCCTTCTGCAATTTTGTTCATAATGATCTGGGTCTCATCACCCTCTTTTATCTCTTTCTGCCCCTCACCTGCGGTTACACGAACTACAGCATTTACCACCTGCTCGAGGTGTCGCCGGGTAATATCGGGCAGCGAATAGCGGAATGAAATGATTTCACCCTGTTCGGTAAATCGAATTCGCCCCGTATTACTGATAGATGGAAGTGCAAGAATCGCCCGGTTCGATCGTCCACCGCCACGGCCAACGGTTCCACCCCTTCCGTGAAACAGCCGAAAATCTACTTCACGATCTCTTAATACTTTCCCAAGCTCCAGCTGCGCTTTTTGAAGCGCCCAGTTTGCCATCCAGTAGCCACCATCTTTGTTGCTGTCCGAATATCCCAGCATAATTTCCTGAAAGTTATTGCGAGCCTTAAGCTGTAAATTGTAAATGGGATTTGTGAGAATTGTTTCCATTTGCTCAGCACTCATATCTAAATCCTCAATGGTTTCAAACAGCGGAACTACGTCGATGCTGCTCTCTACCTTTCCATCTTTCAACCACCAAAGCCCGGTCTCTTTGGCCAGCAATACCACTTCAAGCATATCGCTCACACCATGAGTCATGCTAATGATATAGCTTCCAAAAGCCCTGTCATCCAGCTCCCGGATGGTGCTGATCAGCTTAAACACCTCAAGAATTTCTTCCGTAGGTTCACTCAGTTTTTTATGGATTGGTGCCAGCGGCCGTGGATTCCGAAGCTCCTGCATCAATAGTTCTACCTTCTCATCCTCACTCAACGACGGGTATTTGTCGTGAACATTTGCAGCCGAAAGCAATTCACTTACTGCTTTTTCGTGCAGACCACTGTGCTGGCGTATATCCAGGGCAGCCAGGTGAAATCCAAATGTGTGTGCCCGAATTCTCAAATCGTTAAAATCACCAAACTTTGCTACCTCTTCCATACCGTTTTCAATCAGGGATTCCGCAATAATTCGCAGATCTTCTTCAAAGTCTGATGCAGTGTAAACTGCTGAATTAAGAACCTCCTGCTCCCCGCCATTCAATGCGGCGAGCATGCTCCTCATTCGGTGCATAATATGTGTAAGTTTTCGCCGATAGGGCTCATTTTTATAGTGCCGCTTATACTGATCTGATAAAGGGGCTTCCTTCTCATCTTTCTTCAACGATTTCAAAAGCTCATCAGAAACGGGCACAAGGCTTTGAGAAATAGACAGGTACCTTCGGACTTTCTCAAGCTCGTTCAGATATAGTTTTAATGCACTTTTACGATGCTCAACGAGTGTATTCCAGGTAACGTCGCGGGTAACAAACGGGTTTCCATCGCGGTCGCTTCCGATCCATGAGCGATATTTGAGAATAATTGGCAAATCGGGATTCCTGGAATATTGCTGATGAAATGCAGACCGGATATCATCATACAGTCGGGGAACCGTGCTCCAAATTGAGTTTGTAAAATAAAATAAGCCGTTCTCAACCTCATCAGCGACGGTTAACCGCTCGCTTCGAACTTCATCTGTTGAAATTAAAAGCGCAATTTCGTTGAGAATCTGATACATCTTTGCCTCTTTTTCGTTTGGCGTAAGATTATGGCTGTCGAACTGGCCAATCATCGATGTGATATTCTCCTGCTTGTTGAGCACACTTCGGCGCCTTGCCTCGGTTGGATGAGCCGTAATTGTGGGCTGAATATCGAGCTTATTGAAGACATTGAGGGCGTCATCATAGCTAAGCCCCTTGCTTTTGAAAAATTTGAGTGCATCTGCAATGCTTTCGGGGCGGGGATGTTCAAGGTCAATATTTTTTGCCCGCTCACGGTTTATTCGAATAATTTCGTGCTGTTCCAGCGAATTCACCAGGTGGAAGAATATCGTAGTTAAACGAAGCAGGTTTTTAATCTCAGAAACCTTCATTTCCTCTATTTGCTTAACCAGAGTACTGCTTGCCTCACCGTTATTCTCATCAAACGCTTTGGCCGACATCTTAGGGAACTCAGCAGCGAGATTTTCGAGCGACTCCTGACCCCGTTTATTCAAAAAATTCTCAAGAAGCTCTGTTAATGAGATTACATTTTTTGTTAACGGCGCACTGATTCCCGACTGCTCGGCAAAGTGTTGAATGGTTTCTTTCCAGGACATATTGTATCTGTTTATTTATTTATTAGAAGCATAGATAGCCATAATAAAGGTCAAAATCATTATTCTGTTAGTTCAGCCCTAATGGAAGCGCTTTTAAATTCTAGTTTATATAGGTTCAAATCATTATGCGATTCATTTGTCATAATTTCTGACTCAACGGAATAAAAAATCGCTTTCGTTGCATTTTATCGATTTTAACAGAACCATGAGCTGATATTTATTATTTTTTATCTGGCTTTCTTTTATAAGTTTATAACTTAATCCATCCCACCAGCTATGAATACTTCCATATCCAGACGAAATTTTATCAAAACAACCGGATCTTTTGTTGCAGCATCCGCAATTGGATTTCCATCCATCATTATTCCAAAAAACAAAGAGAAGCTGGGAGTTGCCCTGGTGGGCCTGGGGAGCTATAGCAGGGGAAGGCTCGCACCGGGACTGCAGATGACCGAACACTGCGAACTGAAAGGAATCGTTACCGGCTCACCCGAAAAAATCCCGGTTTGGCAGGAAAACTACAACATTCCGGACAGCAACGTATATAACTACGAAAATATGCACGAAATAGCCGATAATGATGATATTGATATTGTGTATGTGGTTCTACCCACAGGCTTACATGCAAAATACTCGATCATCGCGGCGGAAGCAGGTAAACATGTTTGGTGCGAAAAGCCGATGGCAAAAACCGTGGAAGAGTGTCAGGCCATCATTGACGCCGCTACTAAAAACCGTGTAAGTCTCTCCATAGGCTACAGACTCCATCATGAGCCCAATACGCAGTCCGTCATTCGGTTTGGCAAAGAAAAAACCTACGGAGAAATTACCAACGTTACCTCAGTGGCGAGTTATGACGGCTATCATGAAGACGGGAACTGGCGAAAGAGTGCCGAACTTGGCGGCGGTGCACTCTACGATATGGGCGTTTACCCCATTAACGCTATTCGGTACTCCACGGGTATGGAGCCTGTTGCTGTAAACGGGCGACAATATATTGTGAGAAAAGATGTATACAGCGAAGTGGATGAGATAAGCGACTTTGAACTTGAGTTTTCGAACGGAATGATTTGTCAGGGACGAACCGGGTTTGGCGAATCCATGAATTACCTTAGCGTTGAAGCCACCGAAGGCTGGTACTACCTTAAGCCAATGTCTTCGTACAGTGGCGTACAGGGTGTGGTTAGCGACGGCACTGAGCTACCCGAAGATCCGGGACACCAGCAGGCCCGACAGATGGACGGAGAAGCTCTTGCCATTAAAGAGAGCCGATCGCCTATTGTGCCTGCAGAAGAGGGTATAAACGACGTCCGAATCGTTCAGGCAATCATGGAAAGCTCAAAAAACGGACGGTCGCGCATAGTACTATAATGGATTGTTATCCCATCATTATTTTATGATGGGATTATACAACAGGCATTTTGTTTTTATCCCAGTGCAACATCAAGGGTCATCATGATCACGAAACCGATCATAGTTCCCAGTGTGGCAATATCAGTGTTGCCGTGCATTTGCGATTCCGGGATCAGCTCTTCAACCACAACGTAGATCATGGCACCTGCAGCGAATGCGAGTGCAAAAGGCAGTATTGGCTGCACGTAAATAACAGCCAGAGCGCCAACTACGGCAAATACAGGTTCAACCATCCCCGATAACTGCCCGTAATAGAAGCTTTTTCCAACTTTTACCCCCTCTCTGCGCAGGGGAACAGAAACAGCTGTGCCTTCCGGCAGATTCTGAATACCAATTCCTAAAGCCAGGGCAACAGCACCCGCAATTGTAGCCGTTCCCGTAGGGTCGATACCGGTAGCCGCCGCTCCAAAGAGCACGCCGACAGCAAGCCCTTCAGGAATATTATGAAGCGTAATTGCCAGTACAAGCAGCGTAGACCTGCGCCAGCTTGTGGGAACACCCTCCGCATCAGACGTGGGTGAGCCTATATGAAGATGAGGCAGATAGGCATCGCATAAACGCAAAAATAACCCTCCAACCAGAAACCCAATGGCTGCCGGCAGCCACCCTATTCCGCCCATCGCCTCGGTCATTTCGATGGATGGAATAATGAGTGACCATACGCTGGCCGCAATCATCACCCCTGCCGCAAAACCGAGCATACTGTCGAGTATGGTCTGGCTCACATTTTTGGTAAGAAAAACAACGCTTGCCCCAAGTGAAGTTAAGCCCCACGTAAAAAGTCCTGCTAAAAATGCCTGTGTAACGGGTCCAAGTTCCAGAAACCACTGTGGTAATATGTCAATCATAAATCTATTTTTGCTTTAATTTAAAAAAAGATACAATATTTAGCCTAGACTAAAAATGGTGATTTTGAGAAAATATTTCAGATTGATTGCCCGTAAACGACTATCTGTCTTAATCTTATCAAAGATAGAAAAATAAGGCATCACGGATGCTTAATCGAGACAAATCGTGTATCTTTATTCAATGAAAATTATCGGCATTTACCACTCAGTTTTTCACCCTGCCTATGAACCTTTAGACGTCGGGGTTTGTTAAAAACACACATTAAAAAAATTCACAAAAAACCGCTCTAGCAACTCAACCATATATGAAGATTTCCTTCGATAAAGAGTCCTTTTCCTCTCGTCATATTGGCCCGGATCAGCAGCAAATCGATGAAATGCTTGGCCACTGCAGCGCAGAATCTGTAGAACAGCTTATTAAAGAAACCATACCGGCGCAAATTCGCCTCGACAAACCCATGAACCTGCCTGAACCTCTCAGCGAGGAGGAGTACCTGGCTTTTCTGAAAAAGGAGATCGCGTCGAAGAACGAAATATTTTCTTCTTTTATCGGCATGGGGTACTACGAAACACGAACACCGAATGTCATTTTAAGAAACGTACTGGAAAACCCCGGATGGTACACGGCATACACGCCATACCAGGCAGAGATTGCCCAGGGAAGGCTGGAGGCCCTGATTAACTTCCAGACGATGGTAAGCGATTTAACCGGTATGGAAATTGCGAATGCTTCGCTGCTGGATGAAGGAACCGCCGCCGCCGAAGCGATCTCCATGCTTCACGGACGCAGAAAAGGGAAAAAGAGGAAGCAGGCCAATGTGTATTTCGTTTCTGAAAACTGCCATCCCCAAACGATCTCTGTGATTGAAAACCGAATGGAGCCGCTCGATATCGAGGTGAAAATTGGAAATCCGGAAGAGATTGACGTTACCGATCCCGCTCTTTTTGGAATTCTGGTACAGTTTCCCGATACATTTGGAAACGTTAAAGACCTTTCAGGGCTGTTTGATGCCGCTAAAGAGAACGACGTTTTTGTAACGGTAGCCGCTGATCTGCTCAGCCTCACGCTTCTTACGCCTCCGGGTGAAATGGGAGCAGACGCTGTCGTGGGTACCACTCAGCGGTTTGGTGTGCCTATGGGATATGGAGGGCCGCATGCTGCCTATTTTGCAACCCGCGAGGAGTTTAAACGGCAGATTCCAGGCCGGATTATCGGCGCCACGGTTGATGCGGAGGGAAATCCCGCATTTCGTATGGCGCTGCAAACCCGGGAGCAGCATATACGCCGCGAAAAAGCGACATCCAATATCTGCACGGCCCAGGTTCTTCTTGCGGTTATCTCGGGTTTCTACGCCGTTTATCACGGACCAAAGGGATTGAAAAAGATCGCCGCTAAAATTCACGGACTCACAAAACTCACGGCGCAGGGACTTAGAGAACTCGGTATTCAGGTATCAAATGACCAGTTTTTTGATACGCTTACCATTGAGGGGCTTTCAGCCGACCAGATAGAAAAACTGAAGGAAGAGTCGCAAAAAGAGAGAGTAAATTTCCGCTATCACAACAACAGCGGAGTAGGTATCTCTTTTGATGAAGCCAAAGAGTTATCGGATGTACAGAACGTTCTTGAGATTTTTGCCAGGGCTCTTGGCAGTGATAGCGTTCCGGACGTTATCTCTAATTCTGAAGATGTACGGGTAGAATTTCCAGAAGCCCTTACGCGAACCAGTGAATTTCTCACTCATCCGGTGTTTAACCAGTTTCACTCGGAGCACGAAATGCTTCGCTACCTGAAAAAGCTGGAAAACCGTGATCTTGATTTAACCCACTCTATGATTTCGCTCGGCTCCTGCACAATGAAACTGAACGCAACTGCCGAGATGATTCCTCTGACCTGGCCGGAGTTTGGAAAAATTCATCCGTTTGTTCCAAAAGAACAGGCCGCTGGCTATCATCAGCTTTTTGATGAACTGGATGCATGGCTGTCGGAAATCACCGGGTTTTCGAAAGTATCTCTGCAGCCCAATTCAGGTGCACAGGGTGAATATACGGGCCTGATGACGATCCGCGGCTACCACATTGCCAACAACGACTCTCAGCGCAATGTAACCATCGTCCCCTCATCTGCGCACGGCACCAACCCCGCAAGCGCGGTGATGGCCGGAATGGAGGTCGTGGTTACAAAATGTGATGAGAAAGGGAATATCGACCTGAATGACCTCCGTGAAAAAGCTGAAAAATACAGCGATCGGCTTTCTGCCCTGATGGTGACGTACCCGTCAACCCATGGTGTATTTGAGGAGGATATTCGTGAAATTTGCGAGATTATCCATAACCACGGCGGTCTTGTTTACATGGACGGCGCCAACATGAATGCACAAATTGGATGGACTTCTCCTGCTGCCATTGGCGCAGATGTCTGTCACCTGAACCTGCACAAAACCTTCTGCATTCCTCACGGTGGCGGCGGACCGGGAATGGGACCTATTGGCGTAAATGATAAGCTTAAGCCATTCCTGCCGGGCCACGACATCATAAAAACAGGTGGTGAGCAGGCGATTAAACCCGTTTCTGCTGCTCCATGGGGAAGTGCAAGTATCCTTACGATATCCCACGCCTATATTCGGATGATGGGAGCTGACGGACTGAAAAAAGCGACTGAAATTGCCATTCTGAATGCCAACTACATCAAAGACCGGCTGAAAGATCACTACCCCATTCTTTACACGGGACGGGGCGGTCGATCGGCACATGAGTTTATTGTAGATCTGCGCTCGTTTAAGCAGAGCGCCGGAGTTGAGGCGGTTGATCTGGCAAAGCGCCTGATGGATTACGGTTTTCACGCCCCTACCATGTCGTTCCCGGTTCCCGGCACGCTGATGATTGAGCCGACCGAAAGCGAATCAAAAGAGGAACTTGATCGTTTTTGCGACGCCATGATTGGCATTCGAAATGAGATTCGGGCGATTGAGGAAGGGAAGACAGACCCCGAAAATAACGTACTGAAACACGCTCCGCACACCATGCGCGTGGTGATGGGTGATGAATGGAATCGCCCCTATTCCCGTGAAGAGGCTGTTTTTCCTGTCCCTTCGCTGCGATTTGACAAGTTCTGGCCTGCCGTAAGCCGCGTGGATGACGCCTATGGAGATCGGAACCTGGTCTGCAGCTGTCTTCCGATTGAGGCCTATTCCGAAGGAAAGGAGCCGGTTTCAGAGGAGCCGATGTATCCGGCTTAGTAAAATAGATTGGCAGAAAATATACTTAAAAACAGCAGAAGGTTTTTCTTCTGCTGTTTTTCTTTAAGCTAAAGATTCCAAATTCATTGGTACTTATTCCCCATATCCATCGCGGATATATCAATCAACAGCTGCCCCACACGCTCCGATACCTCTTTTACATACGCCTCTCCCTTTTCTGCCGTCGCGTGTTGGGGGTTGCCCACGCCGGTGTCTTCCGTTACCTGCGACCATTTCCTCTCTGCCCAGGCCCAGCCGTTCCGAATACCCGTTATAACCGACTCTTTCGCCGCGCCGCTGCCCGCTTCCTCCAGCGGACGAACTAATTCCGGCTTCAGATGGAGCATCACGCTGGTCTCCATCTCATCGGCGTGATCGCCCGGTTCTTTAAAATGCTTGTCACGATCGCCAACTGAAAACCAGTTACACAGAGAGAGGAACATGCCGGGAAACTCCAGGCCCAGTTCACGCAGAAGCGGCTTAAAGTTGTTGCCTCCGTGGCCGTTCAGCACCATCATTTTTTGGATTCCCTGCCGGTTCAGTACCGTAATCAGATCCCGAAGGATGATCAGCTGTGTGCTGGGATTCAGGTTCATATCCAGGCGGATATCAGGCTGGCCGGTATTCACACCAAACGGCACCACGGGCAGTACAATCGGCCGTGCACCGGCTTCCCAGGCAATAGCTGTTGCTCGCTCCGCAATCGCCTCCACCTGGTAGTTATCGGTTCCATAGGGCAGGTGATAGTTATGCGCCTCGGTGGCTCCCCAGGGCAGCACAGCGATATCCATCTGCTGATCTTTTATCTCTTTCCAGTTATTTTCAGCAAGTATATAGGGTTTCATTGGTTAGCTATTTTTTTTGATGTTCAAACCCACCCGGGCAAGTGTATCAGGCGGTTTTTCAATTCAATTTCACTTTTATCCATATCAGAAATTTTTACAGCAGTCTCTTTCCTCGCTTCGTCCAGTGCCCGGTAGCCGTCATCCAGCTCAAGATCACTCACCCCAAATGACTTTCCCTGATCGCCCGAAGCCACATACATTTTTATAGAACATAATCCGCGATACCGCTGAAAAAAACTTTGGTGCAGGCTAAAATCCTGTATTCGTTTCTTTTTGATGTAGGCCGTAGACTTCGATAAAAACCGGCTGCGTATCACAAACAGATCGCCGTCCCAGCCGGCAGCAGCGTCTTTAAAACGTATCCATCCCCAAAACACGGAGACCAGTGGCAGCAGCCAGATCCACACATTGAGTGACAAAACCCAGAACAGAATCCCCGTTATCAGCGTAACCAAAACGGACGAACGAAAAATGTATCTTCTCAGAGAGCGTACCGGAGGCGTTATCCCCTCCACTCCACGGTTATAGTCCGGTAATATTTCCTGAAGCAGCGATTGAATATTTCCCTTTCCAATGAGTGGAAATAAAACAAATGAGCCCGACCCCTTTTCATCTCCGTAGCCCGCGCTTTCGAGGTGCAGTGAGGCGTAGCCCAGTGGCTGACGAATCATTCCCTCGGCCACGTGAATCGCCTGAATTCGGTTATAGGGAATAGTAATCCGTTTCTTCTCAAAAATGCCCCTTGAAACCACAATTTCATCCTCCTTTACCTCCAGCTGAAAGTTGCCGTATTTAAAGAGCGTGCTGAAGAACGAAATCAGCCAGGCAAAAAGAACAAATGCTCCAATCATGGCTAAAATCAAAATAAAATCGGCATCGCTGGGAATCAATCCAATCAGATATTCATACATTTCCGACTGACCAATTAAAGGTTCAACCTGCGAAAAAACCGTAGCGATAAGCGACAGTGCAATTCCAAAACTGCCCGATGTAGAGGCCGCAATCAGCAGCTCTTTCAAAGGCAATTTTATCGACTTTATACTCTCTTCTTCACTGTCTGATTCGGCCGAATCCTTCAGGTCTCCTTCAGCAGAACTTCCATTCTTATCCGGCCTCAGCAGGTAACTAATGTCTCTTGCATCCTCAATTGTAATGGCATCGATTGCTGCCTGACGAGAACTTGAGCCGGCCGTTTGAATATCTAGGCGTACCAGCCCAAACAGCCTCTGCAGTACTCCGGATGTTACGTCGATCACCTGTATACGGTCTTTTGTCAGGTAGATATCCTTACGGACGAAAATTCCGCTTTTGATATGCAGTGTATCGTCTTCGACTTTATACAGGAACCGCCACCAGTTGGCGAATCCCGCGATGAGCAGGAAACCGGCACCCCCCCCAATCCACCAAAGAAAAGGGAAATTCTCACTGCGGGCACCTACAAACAGAAATACCAAAATGGTAATAAAGTTACCCCGAATGAGCCCCAAAGCGCGGCTGATTGCTGCTACAGGATGTTGTCGCTGAAAGTCAGACATCGTCTTCTGCGAGTCGTGCATAGGTTGAAATTTGCCGGCGAACCCGGTTGGCAATAACAATATCCAGGCCCGGTATTTCGTGGGTGGTAGCCGCTGTGGATATCGTTACCTGCGAAAGAGAGTACCAGCGAAGCAGCGGGCCCTGCCGGGTATCTACGTGCTGCACGCGGCTTAGGGGAATAAGCGTTTGTGTTTTAAAGAAAACACCGTGCTTCAGTTCAATCTCTTTGTCATTAATGGCATAGCGCCAGTTTTCCCAGATTTTATAGGGTAACCACACAATAGACAAGACCCATCCGATAAGTACCAGAAGCGTAAGGCTTAGCGCCACCCATATGTGAAACTGATCCAGACCAAAAATGGCTGCATACCCAATGGGTATACCGAAATAGAACAGATAGCTAATGGAATTTGACCACTGCCACACTTTAATGACCCGCGGGGTAATTTTATGAAAAGATTGCTGCTCCATACTCATTCAACAAGAAATTAAAAAAAACGTTGAGGAGGTCCCAACCGCACAAAAGATATGAGTTTAAAAAACGCACTGAAACAAAAAAAGCCACACAAGGTGGCTTTTATAGAAAGAGGATAAATCTCTTAGACCTCATTTTTTTTAGCCTGGATTTCAAGACGAATTTCCTGAGAAAGTTTTTTCAGGTCTTGCAGCTGTTTTCTGGCACGTGTTCCGGCAGCTTTATTGCCTTTGTCGTAAAACTTTACAAGATCTTCTTCCAGTCCTTCCATCAACGTTTTAATTTCGTTAATTCTGCTCATAAATTATCTCCATTTATTTAGTTAGTGATTAACTGGTTGTTCAAACCAGCAATTGATACGAAAAATGGTCTTTCATCTCGTCTCAAATAAGTTTGCTTAAGTTAACATTCTGGTGCTTAATATCACCTTTTTTACTTGATTTTTTTAGCCGGGGGAGATGTTTGTCAATTTCCTTTGATTCCATTTCATCAGAACACAATGTATACCGCTCACTTTAAGTATAATCAGTTTCTTAGAGATTTAACTTTTTACCCTGATATTTGGATGTAAAGCTCTGTAAGTGATCTCAACGGCACGTTCTCTTCAAAAAATGCTCTTTAAAATACTCTAAAGCACTAAATTCTGTTCTTGAAAATCGTCTGCAGCTGTCTCTCCGCGCTTTTCGTTCACAAAAAGACAGACAATGATCGCCGCCAAAAACAGGAATGCACAGAATAGAACGGATTGATGAAGCCCGAATTCTGCCTGCAGTAATCCCAGCCCAATAATTCCAACCACGCCCGCAATTTTATTCGCAAGTCCCCAGAACCCAAAAAATTCTGCCGATTTTTGTTCGGGTGTGAATAGCCCTACCAGAGCACGGCTTGCTGATTGGCTTGAGCCAAGGCTAAGCCCCGCAATTACGCCGATATTCAGAAAAACGTACTGCACCTCATATTCCTGATCAAACGTGCTGTTCAGCCAGTTGGTAATATCCGTGACTCCCCAAATTCCCATAACCCCGATAAACCAAAGCCCCAGAGTAAGGTTATAGGTAATTTTAGCCCCGATTTTATCCTGAATAAACCCAAAAGCAAAAGCACCAATTGCCGCCGTAATCTGCACCACCACAAACATCATCACGCGAACCGATTCATCCCACTTCACAATTTGATCGCCATAAATAAAGGCAAACGAAATGACGATATAGATACCCGCCATGGCAAAAAATACAGAGACCAGGAACACGGTGAGGTCTTTGAATTTACTAACCATTCTAAGCGTTTCTCCAAGCCGCTTAAACCCCATTGAGAAGAACGTCTCCCCTCTTGGTAACGGTTTTCTTGCACCCGGCTCCTTTACCCAAACAAATGTTGGTATGGCAGCCAGCATAAAAAAGAGTGCTGCAAACGGCCCCACCCATCGAATTCGATCGAAGTTATCGGCCGTAGGTTCTCCCAGATATGCAATCACAAATCCGGCTGAAAAGAGACCGCCTATATAGCCCAGTGCCCATCCGAAACCCGAGATTTTCCCAAGATCACCTGGAGGGCCAAGACTGGGCAGAAACGCCGCGATAAAGTTTTCACCAATCGCGTAGGCAAAGTTTGAGATTATTATCAGCGTAACGCCAAGAACCACAAGGCCGGGTTCCACAAAATAGAGCAGCGTGGTGCTCACTATGGTCAGGGCATAGCTATAAAACAGAAATTTCTTCTTCAGCGCAGAATAATCCATTATGGCGCCAAATACCGGGCCGCTGAGTACCACAATAAAATAGCTTACGCCAAGAGCAACACTCCACAGCAAATTTCCCAGCCTGTAATCCTGATCTGCATCACCAACGATTACCGTTGTAAAAAGAACGGGGAATATAACGGTAATGATCAACAGCGTGTACGACTGGTTTGCAAAGTCGAACATTGCCCAGCCGAAAATTTCCTTTTTTGATGCCCTCGGAGTATCGCTTCTGAATCGTTTCATACTTCCATGCTAAAATTTAATTTAGCGTGATATTACGAATTTATTTTATCAAACGAAGTACAGGCTTTCTCTGCGATTAGCCATCCCTGATATCCAATCTAAATAGGGATGCTCCACAAATAGTGAATTGATAATTTCATATCTTTGAAAAATAATTCAAACATCCATCAATTACTTCATGACAGACATTGTTTTAATTCCCGGAGACGGCATTGGAAAAGAGATTACAGAATCCGTAGTTAAGATTTTAGACGCGGCAGGTGCCAACATCAACTGGGTAGAGTGCGAAGCGGGAGAAGCTACATTCAAGCGCACCGGAAACCCTTTACCCAATGAGACAATAGAGGCCATTGAAAAGCACCGTATCGCTTTTAAAGGACCCCTTACGACACCGGTAGGCGCCGGTTTTCGATCAATAAACGTGGCCCTGCGGCAAAAATTTGAACTATATAGCAACATACGTCCTGCCAAATCGCTGCCTAACATCGAGAGCCCCTTCAGAGCTGTTGATCTGGTTATTTTCAGGGAGAATACGCAGGGGCTTTACTACGGGAAAGAGCACTGGGTTGACAAAGAAGAGACCGAACACGCGGAGAGTATCGCCGTTGTTACCCGTGCGGCAAGTGCAAAAATTATACGGGCAGCATTTGAATATGCCGTTAAAAATAAACGGAAAAAAGTAACGCTGGTTCACAAAGCAAACATCCTTAAGCTCACCACCGGGCTCTTCCTGGAAGTTGGGCGTGAGATAGCAAAAGAGTTTCCATCGATTGAGTTTGAAGACCTGATTGTGGATAATATGGCCATGCAGATGGTACTTAACCCGATGCAGTTCGACATCATTGTAACCACAAATCTCTTTGGTGATATTCTTTCAGATCTGGCATCGGGTCTCGTAGGTGGTCTTGGCGTTACAGGAGCTGCCAACATTGGCGATGATGCCGCTATGTTTGAAGCGGTTCACGGATCAGCACCCGATATTGCAGGAAAGGGAATTGCGAACCCAACGGCGGTTCTGTTTTCTGCCCTTATGATGCTGGAGTATCTGGATCAGTACAGAATGGCCGAGCGTATCCGTTCAGCCGTTTACACTGTGCTGCAGGATCACAAGGCACAGTGTACGGCAGACATTGGCGGAAGTGGAAATACCAAAAGCTATACAGATGCGATCTGCAGGCTTTTAGCAGATTAGCAGGTAAAACCCAGGTTCACATTGTTTCCAAAAACGAAAAACAATGTTTTAGTGCCTGTTTCATTTGCCTGAATTATTTGTATTTTCGTTAAGTAATTAAACCCGGTCTTAGTATAGCCATGAGTAGCAGCTCCAAAAAGATTTTAATTGTTGAGGATGAACTTGTACTTCAGCTCATGCTGGTACACATGTTACAGCGAATGGGATTCCAAAATTTTGAAAAAACAACAAAAGGCCGCGAGGCTGTAGAACTTTGTGAATCAAATGATTTCGGCTTAATTCTGATGGATATCATGCTTCAGGATGATATTGACGGAATAGAGGCCTATAAGAAAATAAAGGAGAAAAAAGGCGAAGTTCCTGTTATCTACATCACGGGAAATACCGACCCGAAGAATAAGGACCGGGCTGAGGAACTGGGATTTTGCGACTACCTGGGCAAGCCGCTCACCTTTAAACAGCTAAAAAACTCTATCGATCAAATTGAGTCTCTCAGCTCCTGATCTGTTTTCAGAGCTGTTCCGCTTTTTGCCGTACCAAATCGGGCAGAGTGCCATTATCAAATAGCTGCTGTAATTTTGTCCCCGGACAGGTGGTTTCGGCATGATGGCTATGAGTGCCAATATCTTCCATTGTGAGGCCGTACTTTGCCAATCCGTATGCCATCAAATCGGAGATCGCCTCAAGCTGTTCTTCTGTGGGCTCCTGTATCGAATAATTTCCCATTACGCTGATTAACAAATGGCCGCGGGGATCGTAAGTGGTGTTGGTGTCCCCTGCAAATCGCACATCCCTGCCCTCATATATCGTTCCGTCGAGGCCAATTAAATAGTGATAGGGAACATCCCACCAGTTTCTGTCTTCTGCACCCCAGCGATATAAGTTTCTAAGCATCTCTGCCGGATCCATCTCTTCGGTTAATGGCTCTGCGCTCCCGGTATGGTGAAGGGTAATATGCCTGATGCGATGGGGTACGCGAATACGGTTATCTGCCCCGCCAACGTTCGTCAAAGCTGCCCTTGCCACCGACATGGAAGAAACGGTAGCCGCTTCGAGCTGAATCATACCAGACTGAAAATCTGATTCAACAACTCCAATATGATATCCATACCAGTTAAAGGCATCGCCCTTTTCAATTTTCACGCGCTCAGTGACCCCGTTTTTGTATAGCCGGAGAATAATCGTCTCTTTCTCTTCGGGCTGCTCTTCGGGAGCTGTTTCGGGGGCTTTTAACAGATCCGCAGGAAACGGCACTGATTTAACCATCCCTTCGTATACAATCGAAAGATCATAAAATCGCAGTGTGTCTCTCTGTAAAATATTACGCCTTATTCCGTTGGCTTCCACACCTCCCGGCTCTCTGTCTCCCCACTCAGTCCGGGAAATCATTTCCGGACGTTCTGCATCTGTGGTATCTTCTGTTTGATGAGTAATATTATCCATAAAAACAGTGACTTCCTGACTTTGGATTCCAAGTCGGTTTACAGCCGTAATGGCTATTTGTGATGGGCGTTTCATTGTGTTCCCACCGTAATATCGAATATCCCGCCGATAAGCCGGAACCACGTCATAATCCAATACGCCATCCAGATTAGCGCGAACAATCCACCATCGAACGGATTCCGGCGCTTCATGCTCTATGTGAAGCGAGTAAAACTCTCCATAATCGATAATTTCTGCTTCGGGCGGCTGCGGAGCTGTTCCATCCATCCATGGGGAAGCCGGCACAACGGATGGCAGCGCGTGCGGACCTGCCGCAATCTGCCGGTTAAAGCCATTTGTGTTCTCTAAAAACGTTTTCATGCTGAAGTGAATCGCACCGCTGACGCCCGGAAATCCCCGCGATGTGTAAATCTGCGCCATTATCTCTTCGCTTGGCCAGGTTCTGTCCAGTGTTCTGAGCCTGCTCGTATAGAGCCCCGGCCAAATGTGACGGTCGTAATCATTCTGCTGCAGCCACCACTCCAGCATTACAGGAAAGGGCTGCGGAATCTGATCCATTTTATAGTAGATTTGTGGCGTAAAATAGTCCACCCACCCCTCTTTAATCCACAGGCGCGCGTCTGCATACAGGTTTTCGTATGCGTCAAACCCGGTGGTATTCTCCGGAAAACCGGGCCGCCAGATCCCAAATGGGCTAATGCCGAATTTAACGTGTGGTTTTGTTTGCTTGATGCGGTCAGAGAGTTCTTTCATCAGTTTATTCACATTTTCCCGCCGCCAGTCTCCCCTGGAAAGCGTGTTTCCCCTCTGCTGAGCAATTCGCCAGCTCCTCTCGTCAGGAAAATCGGCCCCATCTGCGTAGGATGGGTAGGGGTAGAAATAGTCATCAAAATGAACGCCATCGATGTCATATCGCTCCACAACATCCATAATAACTGATAATGTATGTTCCCTGGCACCTTCCGACCCCGGATCGAGCCATAAAAAATCACCATATTCCACTACGTAATCCGGATTTGTTTTGCTGATGTGATCCGGTGAGACCTGGTCCGATTTATCGGCCGGATGACCGGCACGGTAGGGATTAAACCACGCGTGCAGCTCCATTCCCCGTTTATGTGCTTCCTGAATTGCGAACTCGAGCGGATCAAATTCTGGAAGCGGTGCACGCCCCATTTTCCCGGTCAGGTAGTACGACCAGGGTTCCAGGTGCGAGTGATACATGGCGTCGGCAGCCGGCCTCACCTGGAAAATAATCGCGTTAAAATGCAGCGATGCGGCTTTATCGAGAAGCGTGATAAGCTCCTCTTTCTGTTTATCTACCGGCAGCCCGGGCTCAGAAGGCCAGTCGATATTTGCAACCGTTGCCACCCACACTCCCCGGAATTCCGTCATCGGTTCGGGACCGTCCTCCTCCAGACTAAAGTCGATAGTACTGCTCTCTTTTTTTGACGCTTCCGGCTCCACATTCAACGTTGAATCAGAATCACTTCCTGCCATTTCTGATGATTTACAGCCGTAGTAGAACAGCATGGGCAGCAGCAAAACTACCGCAATCAGATACGTGCGCCGAAACCGTTGTAAAGATTTTATCATAACTGAATTTCCCGAACACCGATAATAGAATTTCCGATTTAAACCGCTCATTATTGGATTGATTTATTTAAAGAACAAAGATAGTAAGTTCTCAACGCATCTCCTTGGCAACAAATGTCTGATTATCGCAGATCGCCCGTTACCGGTCGGCCGAAAGAACAATTTTCCCGGCATTTTTATTCTGTTCCATTCGCTGATGTGCCTCTTCGGCTTCTTCCCAGCTGAATACAGAGTCGACCACAGATTTCAGCTTTCCTTTTTCAAAAAGATGAAGGCAGTCATGTGCAAAAGCCTGTGTAAGTTTACTTTTATAACTCCGGGGCCGGTTACGGAGCGTCGATCCCTTAATCGCAAGCCGCTTCCGCAGGATCGGCACCAGGCTCATCTTTTCAATCGTTGCACCGCCCATCATCGCCAGATACACCAGGATTCCGTCCGTAGCCAAAACACGTATATTTTGCTCCCAGTAAGGCCGGCCAATAAAATCGACAACAAGGTTGATGCGCTCTTTGCCCAGCCCGGCTTCAATCGCCTCTGCAAAACTCTGCTCTTTATAATTAATATTTATTTCCGCACCGAGCGAAGCGCATAACTTCTGCTTTCTTTTTGAACCGGATGTTGTACAAACACGCGCTTCCCGTAACTGAACAGCAAGCTGAATCGCTGCGGTTCCCACGCCGCTTGCACCCGCATGTATCAGCACACTTTGCTCATCAGACAAATTCCCCAGCCAGATGAGCGCCTGGTAAGCCGTCAGAAAAACTTCGGGGATGGCAGCCGCCTCTTCGTAAGAAAACGATTCAGGAACCGGCATCGCCATACTTTCCGGAATTACGCAGTACTCAGCGTAGCCACCACCGGGCAACAGTCCAAATACTCTGTCACCTGTGCTATACCGGGTAGCGCCGACTCCGCACTCTTCTACCCTGCCGGCCATTTCGAGCCCCAAAATTTCGGGGGCTCCATTGGGCGGCGGATATTTACCCGATTTCTGAAGAAGATCTGCCCGGTTCAGCGCAGTTGCCTCAATCTTTACAAGCAGCTCATTTTCTGAAGGTTCCGGTTTCTGCATTTCTCCGGACACCATAACAGGTTTTCCGTTTTTCTCTTCAACCAGAAGTGCTTTCATCTTCTCCATTTGGCCACCATATTTTTTAGCATGTTGTTCAGATCATCAGAAATTGAATAATAAATCACCGGTCCGGCAAACAGCACCGTAAAAACTATCGAGTTGAAAATGGCTTCCATCAGGTAAAAGTCGAAAAATGTAAAAATCTGGGTAACCGACAGGGAAATGATTCCCAGCAGAGTCACGATTACCGTTTTTATTGTAAAGGGCTGCAGGCGCATTTTTATCAAAACCCATATATACTTAGTCGCGTTATAGATCAATATCGCCAGTACGGATGCAAGCGCCGCTCCTTCTATTCCATACATGGGAATCATAACGTAATTTGCACCAATGGTAACCGCTATGAGAATCAGATTCGTGTAGAAGCTTACCCTGTAGTGTTTGGAGTTGATGAGGATGAGGCCGTTGGCGCCGGTGATCATTTCAATGATTTTCCCTATTCCCACTATAAAAACCACCCACTTTCCGGCGGCGTAAAAATCGGGCATCATATGATAGACAACATCAAGGTTAATCCAGATCAGGCCAAAAATAAAAATGCCGGGAATTAACTGGTTCAGTGACGACTTTGTGTAGATCGATCCCACTTCTCCCCACTCCTTGTTTTTGATAAAATCTGCCAGCATAGGCGACACAATTTTATTGATGGATCGCTGCGGAATGGCTATCACTGAGGCCATATAAAATGCGATCGCATAAATCGCCGTTTGATCAAGCCCCGCCAGTGACCCAAGCATCAGAATATCCACATTCCAGACGATAACGGTCGTGAGGCCGCCCAGCATCGAAAAGAGGCCGTAATTTGCCATTCCCTTAATCAGAGGGCGCCTCAAAAGCTTCATATTGGGACGAAGTTTCCATTCCCCTTTACGAGCAATTTGTATGGCCACGATGAGAGGGTTCAGAAGGTAACTGAGTACAAAAGTGACGATAAAAAGATGGAACGTGATCCAGTCGAAAAAGTACATTCCAAGAAGAGCAATGGTAGTAATTCGCTGCACAATCTCCATGGCAAAGGAGCCTGTAACGCTGTCGCGCAGGGAGCGCAGATAGTTATTTAAAATCTCGAAATAGAGAATAAACAGCGTGAGAGGCAGCACCCAGAGGTAGTAATCTACAAAGAGCGGCGACTGCTCGGCGTAGTATGCGATAATAGTGCTGTCGGCTGCAAAATAGATACCGGCGAAAATCAAAAAACCAATAACCGGAATTGTTAACACCCAAAACAGAAACCCGTGATTTTCGGGGGCTGCACGCTTAAACACAGGAAAATAGCGAATCACCAGGTTTTGGAAACCCAGATGGGCAAACTGTGTGCTAATAAATGATGCGGAGAACAGAACGCGGGTCAGGCCATATTCATCGGGTGAGAGAATATGCGGATAGAGCAAAATGGTGAGTACAAACCCCAAGGCGATTCCCGTGTAGGATATAATGAGGTTCCATATACTCTGTTTAACAATAATTCCCACGATTACTCCCTCTCCCTGCCCTTTTCTGTTCCGCTGCCCAAAAATCCCGTAAGAACCCAAACTCTGAATCGTATCAAAAATTGAGCAGCCTTCCACTTTCCCGTAACCGCATAGCCCAAAAACAGTACCAGGCTGCCCGCAAATTTTACAGCTTCTTCTGCGCTTTTTCGTACAATATCGGCAGGGTTATGCCGAACCCGGAGCCACTCGCTGTGGCCGATTCCTACCGACTGTTTTTTAATATATTCTTTCCCCAACCTGTTACGGCCTATTCTGTGTGTAAGCTGTAACCCGGGCCAGTAGAAGATTGGAATTCCTTTCCGGCGGGCTGTATCAAAAAAAGCTTTCTCTTCTCCGCCGAGCAGCTGTGTGCCTGTCCGGCCCAGGTCTGTTTTAAAATACCCTGCTTTTTCAAAAACTGACTGATGAATAACCATATTCCCGCCCCTTGGAAAGTTATTTACCGTATACTCCTGCTCATTTTTACCGGGAATGTGAAGGCCAAACATCGGCATCAGCTCTTTCGGAATCCAGCCGGGCTGCTGAGTTTCTCCCTCAAAGGCTACCTCAATTCTGCCGCCTGCGCAAAATGGTGCTGCATATTTTTCTGAATAGTTTAAAGCCGTTTCAACAAAATTATCTGGCAGAAACACATCATCGTCTATATAGATGATAAGTGGTGCAGCACACTCCCTGGCGGCAAGATTCCTCGCATAAGACAACCCCTGCTCTTTCTCTTCAAGATATCTGAAATTTAGTCTGTCGGACTTTTTTTGGAATTCACTGCAAACCAGCTTTGTATGATCTTTGCTGTTGTTATTCACCACAAGAATCTCAAATTGCTGAGGTTCTGCACTCTGTTCAGAAAGATCCTGAAGCGTATCGTGCAAATAATCTGCTCGATTATATGTACAAATCGCAACTGTTATTCGTGGCTGGGTTTGCATACCTTTTTGATAATTCTGACAAATGTTGATGCACAAGATAAACCTGACTTCCGGTCAGGTGCAATGTTCAATATAAACAAACGATCTGCGGAATTTTGGAGAATAACACACCATTGGTATCGGTATATATGCCCACGCGCAACAGAATATCCTATTTGGAGCGCGCTATAGAATCGGTCCTGGATCAGACGTATCAATCGGTTGAGCTGATTATTGTGGATGATGCGTCCGATGATTCTACACACGATCTTCTTAAATCCTATGCCGACCGGGATGAAATTACTATGTTTCGTAACCCTGAACCTAAAGGGGCAGCGGCATCACGAAACCTGGCCGTTAAGTATGCAACCGGCGAATTTATCACCGGAATAGATGACGACGATTACTGGCGTCCCAACCGCATTGAAGAGATGATGAAAGCCTGGCAGGATGGACAGTTTGGAGGAATCTGCTCAAACGACCGCATGGATTTCGGGGAAAAGGAGATTGTTTGGAAGAAAAAATCGCTCATTACCCTGCATGATCTGCTCTATTATAACATGGTTGGGAATCAGGTTTTTACCAAAAAAAGCTATTTTCTTGAGTTGGGCGGGTATGATGAAGAACTTCCTTCTGCTCAGGATTACGACTTATGGATACGTCTTGCGCACGACTACGGCCCTATCAAAAATGTACCAAAGACCACACAGGTCGTAAATATGCGGGATGATGAGGAGAGGATTACCACATCCGGCAATCAGATTAACGGTTATATTCAATGTTTTGAAAAGCACCAGTCCAAAATGAGCATATCTCAAAAACGATATCAGAAATACAGGATAAAACTGGCTTCGGGAGACGAAAGCGGGTGGCTTGAGATGTTTCGGTCGGTACCTTCAAGATTACTCGTAAAAGAGATTACACGTAAACTCTTTTTGTGACATTAAGAATCTGTGAGTTCGTCAAGCTTATCCAGCAGATCCGAATCGGTATTCATATCAATTTTCCTGGCAAAGTGCTCTTCAGCCCTCATTAGTGCCGGCAGATCCGATAAATTGAGCTGCTTTGGATGTGGCCCGATATTTCTAGCCCAGTCTGTGAACCGAAAGTTGAAATTATATACATTGAGATTTTTCGCATTATTTAAAACCGTAACAAAAAAGGACTCATCGGGTATAGAAACGTTTTTGTAGTAGTTGCAGAGCTTTTTGTTGTTTTTAAACGTATGCAAAAGCTCTTTCGCCGAAATTTGGTTTGCACTAAACCAAAAACTGCCTCCATAGCATGGATAATCCTGACTAAAAGGCGTTAAGAATCTCTGAGCCCATTTTTCTTTCAGTAGTATCGGTTCTTTCACGAGTTCTCTTTTTTTGACGCTTTTTAAGATATGAAAGAGAGACGGATAGGTTATTTTTGGCCAGTTGTAACGGGCAAACCAGTAGCGCTCGCGTTTTGTATAAAGGGCGGTACCTGTAAGTTTTTTAGATGATGTAAAGGCATCATAGGTTGTGTTTTCATAGAACGCCTTAATTTTATTCACTTTTTGAATTGGGTAATCACTTCCGCTTAATAATATCATCCATTCGGGGCTATCTTCCCTTTCATACAGATTTTTTATGGATAGCAGAGCGGCTTCAGTTACTGACCAGTCACCCCATCGCGTAACTATAGAAGGGGTAACAAACTGTACATTTCCCTGAAATTCATTTCTGTTTAGCTCACACTGTGAAAAATCGTGGTGAACCGAGATGGGCGGTTCATCAAACATTTCGGAAAGCTTCCGGATAAGCCTGAAAAGTTGCTCAGGATGATTATGAGACAAAATCGCAAATCCAAGCAGTGGTTTTTGATTGTTCATCGGCCGGCTATCAGCTCTTTAAAGTTTTTCTGATATAGTAAGAGCCGTTTGCAACAACAATCACAACCAGTGACCCTACAAACGTATAGAGCGGCCATGCAATGGTAAGCGGGTCACCGGGCAGATACTCCTGCAGTGCGCCCTCAACCATAAAAAGGAGAGAAATCAGCCCGCTAAAAAAGCCGATCATTGCGTCACTCTTGCCGGGCTTTGGAAACAGCCTGCCAAGCAGAAAAATGCCGAGCAGTCCGCCATAAGTATACGATGCAATTCCAAGTCCCAGCTCTACGATTGCCGGTCGGTCATCTCCGCTGAGCTGAAGCCATGTGAACAAAAACGCCGACCCTGTGAGAACCACACCCCAGAAGATGGTAACCATCCTGGACACCCAGAGCTCTTTAGCATCATCCCAAACGGCTTTGGATAGCGGTTTGATGATGTCGTAAGTCGTTGAGGATGCAAGTGCGTTTAGCGATGAACTTAAGCTGCTCATCGCGGCCGCAAAAAGTGAGGACACAATGAGGCCTGCCATTCCCACGGGCATGTGATCTACAATAAACTTGGCAAAAACTTCATCGGTTGTGGTGAGACCAATCTCTGATGGCAGGGCTGCTTCATAAAAAACATACAGCATCAATCCGATAAAAAGAAAAAGGGCAAACTGCATACCGGCCACTACTCCGCTCCAGATCAGAGCTTTCTGACTCGAACGCAGGTCTCCCGTAGCCAGCAGCCGCTGTACGATAAGCTGATCGGTACCATGTGAAGCCAGTGAAAACACGGCACCCCCAAAGAGCGCCACCCAAAAAACATACGGATCGGCAAGAAATGCGCTCCATGTCATGCCGCCTCCAAAATTAAATAGCTGAAATTTACCCGCCTCGCTAATGATGGTCATCGCCTCAGCGAATGGTACAGGCAATTTTCCAATCAGCAGGCCGAGAGCAAACAGGGCCCCGCCAATGTAGACTACCATTTGTACCACATCCATCCAGATAACGGCTTTTATACCGCCAAGAAAGGTATAGATCAGCGTGATCACTGAAATAATCGAAATAGCGGCCAGGTACACTTCTGCGTCGCTCCACTCATCAAATACCCCGGCAAACCGAATGATTATAGCCAGCGGGATTGCGGTTGCAAAGAGGCGGACGCCATCAGCCAGAAGCCGGGTAATTATAAATGTTGAGCTTGCCGCTTTTCTCATTCCGGAACCAAACCGTTCCTCCAGATACTGATACGCGGTGGTAAGTTCGCCCTGCACATATGCGGGCAGAAACCAAAGAGCCACGATGATGCGGCCCAGAATATACCCGAATGTTAACTGAAGAAACGTGAGACTGCCGCCATACGCCACAGCCGGAATACTGATAAAGGTGAGCGTACTGGTTTCTGTGGCCACAACCGAAAAAAGAATCGCCCACCAGGGCATCGATCGCCCCCCTAAAAAGTAGTCGGTCGTTGTTTTTTGGGTACCGGCCGACCAAATCCCAAATACAGCAACAATAATCAGATAGAAGACGATTACCAGGCCGTCAATGTATGTAAATCCCATTCTTTCATGGCTAAAATTCGCAACTTATCCCTTAGAAAGATTAAGAAACTGAATTCAGCGATGGTTTCAAAAGAAAAGGTAAGGGAGAGTCAAATTTCATTGTAAACCTCAGTTCGATTATAAACGAGGGCAACATTCACTGAGGCTGTCTAAAAAGATGGTTTTGATTTATGGGGCCTTAATGATTAAAGTTTGCTTCGTGAACCTTTGAGTCTTTGTGACTTCGTGGCAATAAACCGGAGGTCTTTACCACGAGGACACGAGGTCGCGAAGCAACACGAGGAACTCTTACTACAACTATTTATTAGTAAACTAAATAATTTAAATTGAACTATGGGTAAGCATACTTTTTGGACAGCCTCCCGGGGGTGGTTATGGTACTTTGATCAGGGCTTGGAATTAAAAAATTGACTGCCTGATTTTTTTCAACCCCCTCCTTTGGGGAAAAGGAGGGGACTATGAATGCACTTTGGTGAAGATTATGAATCGAACACAGGTTGTAAGGAATACAGGAATCCCAGTTCATACTGATAGAAGAACTGCTACAGAGGCACAGATTTTCACTGAAGTTTTCTGTGTCTGTGGCAAAAGTAATTCTTTTTGGCATGAACGTTCATCACACTCAATATGCATCAGCCACTGAACACAGATTTGCACTGAGTATCTTTCTGCGATGTTCAGTTTTCCAGGTAAGTGAGAAATTTTTGAAATGCAAGGCCCCGATGGCTGATCTTGTTCTTCTCTTCAGCACTCAGTTCGGCAAATGTCTGATCGTATTCCGCCGGCTGAAAAACCGGATCGTACCCAAATCCTTTTTCACCCTTTCTCTGCGTGGTGATCTCCCCTTCGCAAACGCCCTCAAACAGATGCTCATAACTCCCGTCCAAAAAAGCGATTACTGTCCTGAACCTCGCCTTTCGGTTCGATTCCCCTTCCATCTCTTGAAGCAGTTTTTCCACATTTTCATCGTATGTCACATTTTCACCGGCGTAGCGGGCAGAATAAACTCCTGGAGCTCCATTCAGCACATCCACTTCCAGCCCCGTATCATCAGCAAGAGAAGGAATGCCTGTCTCATTAAACCAGTAGCGCGCTTTTTTAAGGGCATTTCCTTTCAAGTCGGGCTGATCCTCCTCTACCTCGTGTGCATCCGGAAAGTCAAGCGTTGACTTCAGCTCAATTCCGAGAGGCTGGATCATCTGCTTCAGCTCCTCAATTTTATGGGGATTGCCGGAAGCCAGGAATATCGTTTTTAGCATCGCGTTTTTGATTGGAGATTCAATTAATCCAGATGGGATATTTCAGGAATTTCACTCAACTCCCTGAACTCCCTGTACCGGTCGTATATCTCTTTTTCGGTAAGATCTTTCAATCGTTCGGGACCAAACTCCTCCACACAGAAACTGGCCATCACAGACCCCATAATTACGGCTCTGCGGAGGTTTTGAGGCGAAGCGTCGTCGGTATAGGACAGCCATCCCAATAGGCCGCCCATAAACGTGTCGCCGGCACCGGTGGGGTCAAAGATATCAATTACCGGGAAAGCTGGAGCCGAAAATATCTCGCTGTCAGTAAACAGAAGCGCTCCATGTTCTCCTTTTTTAATGATAAGCGCCTGCGGCCCCATCTCCATCACTTTCTCAGCGGCCTTTATCAGGTTGGGTTCATCGGCCAGCTCACGTGCTTCCGAGTCGTTAATTACCAGCAGATCCACCCGCTTCAGTGTTTTCTTAAGCGCATCAGGCGTTCCTTCAATCCAGAAATTCATGGTATCCATCACCACAAACCCGGGATTTTTTACCTGGTCGAGCACCTTCTCCTGCAGGCTGGGCTCAATATTTCCCAGTGCAATATATTTTGTGTTTTGATAGCTCTCAGGAATGACGGGATCAAAATGCTCAAACACATTCAGCTGCGTATCCAGCGTATCGCGGTTATTCAGATCGTAGTGATATTTTCCCTTCCAGAAAAAGGTGTTTCCGGAATCATCGCGCTGCAGTCCCTGCAAATCCACCCCTTTACTACGAAGCAGCTTGATATCCTCTTCTTTAAAATCTTTGCCAACAACACCTACAAGATTTATAATATTGGCGAAATAGGAAGATGCCAGGGAAATATAGGTAGCTGAACCTCCCAAAATCCGGTCTACAGACCCGAATGGGGTTTCAATTCCATCATAAGCTACCGATCCAACAACTAAAAGTGACATAAAACAAGGTTTGATTGAAAATTTATGTATCTGCGTAAAATAACGGATTTACTCCTGTTTTGTATAGTTCATTTCTGTTTTTTAATTCCGCAATCTATTTGCAACTTTCACCTGGCAAAGATGTTTTTTGAGTGGCTGATTTAATGCAAGAAATTGGCCTGCCACAAAATTTATAATACATTAACCTGAGGTTTGATGGAACAGAAATGGATGAACAGAGCGATTGAGCTTGCTGAAAACGGGATGAAGGCCGGTCACGGTGGTCCCTTCGGGTGCGTCGTTGTAAAAAACGGAGAGATCATCGCAGAAGGGCATAATGAAGTTATTTTATCCAATGATCCCACCTCACACGCAGAGATGGTTGCCATTCGGAAAGCTTGTAAAGAGCTGAACTCTTTTCAGCTAACCGGCTGTGACATCTATGCCAGCTGTGAACCTTGCCCCATGTGCCTGGGAGCCATCTACTGGGCGAGGCCCGAGCGCGTTTATTTTGCTGCTACCCGCCAAGATGCCGCACGTGTCGGTTTCGACGATGAATTTATCTATGAAGAGTTACAAATCGAACCGGGGTCCAGAAGCATACCGATGCTGCATACAGATAACAGAAAAGCGCTCGATCTTTTTAGGGAGTGGGCAGATAAAGAGGATAAAACGGAGTATTAGAAACGAATCAGGATCGAATTAAAAATAAAAAGGAGCCCTTTACAAGGCTCCTTTTCGTTTTCTTTATTTAATGAGAATCCAGCTAATCAAACTGACTGTTTAGTTGACCAAAATAGGATCAGCAGTTCCATCGGGATCATTATTTACGGTTCCGTCGGTAGTATTTCCACCCAGCAGTAATACGCCTGCCGCATGTGGAGCAGCCATTGACGTTCCGCTAATGGTGTTGTAGCCACCACTTTTCCAGGTAGACAATATACTTACACCGGGCTGTGCGTATTCAATGGGAGGATTTCCAAAGTTCGAGAAGGAGGCAAAGTTATCGTTCGAATCCATTGCGGAAATTGTGTAAACGTTGTTTGCTTGCACGCGTGCAGGCGACGAGTTATTGGCATCGTCACTGGAGTTTCCTGCCGCGAGGACCATTTTTATCCCTGCAGCGGCGGCTGCTTCTACTGCGGTATCCAGGGCATCTGAAGTCGGTCCACCAAGACTCATATTGGCTACATCGCCAGGATTTCCATTTTCAGCAACATGATCCACACCTGCAATAACACCTGATTAGGATCCACTTCCCCTGGAATCGAGCACTTTTACAGGTACAACGGTTGCACCTGCTGCAACTCCAATCACGCCAACGTTATTGTCTACTGCAGCTACGGTTCCCGCAACATGCGTACCATGGCCGTTTCCGTCATCCAGAGATTTTCCATCTCTTCCTGAAGTGAACGCATTGAAGCCCCTTGAGGCGTCCACGTTCAGATCTTCGTGATCGAGATCGATACCTGAATCAATGATCCAGGCTACAGATGATCCCGTATAAGCCACACCGCCATTGACTCTTGTAATCCCATACGGTGTTTCCTGGCCAGATGTACCACCGTCATCCCCGCCATCATCATCCGGATCATCTTCACACGGGCCGCCATTCGGTGTGCCGCATGGCGGAGCCAGGGCAATTACTCGATCTTCCTCTATAAAGTTTACCCGCTCATCGGCTTTCAGCTGATTTAGCTGTACTTCATTTAGCTGAGCAGCAAACCCATAAATTGCCGTATTATACCGGCTTATCACTTTTTCGTCATTGATTTGAGTAGTGCTCAGAATCTCTTCCCGCTGAATCTCGTAATTTGCTTTATTTTGAGTAGTCCCATCACTTTCCGGTCTCTTTAGCACAACAATATAATTGCCGTCGATAATGCTGCCGGGTTCAACACTTTCCTGCCGAATGTCCTCATCGAAGTTTTCCTCCGATACGCTGTTCATATCACTACACCCGATAGCAATACCCATCACGAGCAGGGTTGTAAATAATAGCCTGAAATTGAATCATTGTTTAATCATATATTTGATGTTTTGGTTGATGTTTGGTTTACTCTCTAGAGATACTGCTTATTACAAATATTAATTTTTTTTAATAAGCCCACTCAAAAAAGACAATTTTCACATAAAATTCACATTTCAATCCAAAATATTTTTAACTATCTGGCTGCCAATACTTTAAAACGTAAAACATTTACAAACTCCTCAAACCCTGATGTTAATTCTGCAGCAATACGGCGTTCCCTCTATTTTTTTTCTCCTTTTTTGTGCATCACACTCCCTGTTTGCTCACAAAACGTTCAAAAAAAAAGTTTTTGATGCTGTTCCGAAACTGAAACCCTTTTACAGAATTCTATACAATGTAATAGCCGGCCTGCTGTTTCTGCTCTGGTTAACTACGCTGCCAAACGAACAGATTCTATATCGGCTGGAAGGAGTCTGGATGTTTCTTATGATCACTATTCAGGTTTTAGCCGCGCTGGCAGCCCTGAAATCTCTGAAAGGCCACGGATCGGTTTTTATGGGAATCAAACAGCTCCGCCGATATTTAAAACATGGAGAGCAGCCGCAGTATCTCGACGAGCCTAAGAGGGGCAGCCTCATCCGCACCGGCTTCTACGCCTATATGCGCCATCCGCTCTATACATTTTCGATGATAATTTTAGCCGCCTCACCCATCATGACCCAGAATCTCCTCTATATCATCATCTGCGTCGGACTCTATTTTTATATCGGCAGTTATTTCGAAGAACGCGGTTTAATAAAGCGCTTTGGTGACGACTACCGGACCTATCAAAGAGAAGTATCCCGATTTGTTCCCAATCTTTTCCATATTTTTGATCGTTAATCATCCTGTTTACGTTGCTTTTATATGATTCATCATCGCTTTTACCGTTTTATAAAGGATATGAACCCCGGTGAGCTGCCGGGGCAGCCGGCCCAGATGCGGATGTCACCTGCTCCGCTCGATCCGGATTTTGTACTTCCGCGGGATCCATCAGACACCGCTCACCCCAGCAGCGTACTGATTCCTGTTTACCCCGATTCCAACCAAAAACTCCATGTAGTCCTCACGCTTCGGTCAAACAATATTCGCCATGCGGGCCAAATCAGCTTTCCCGGTGGCAGGCAGGAAAACAGCGAAACTCTTGAAGAGACCGCTCTGCGAGAACTGTATGAGGAGGTAGGAATCCCGGGCAGCATTGTTAAAACCGCTGGCCCAATAACGCCTCTGTACCTTCATCGCACCGACAATCAGATTACGCCCTTTGTCGGTTTTATGGATGAGAAGCCAAAGCTTGTTCCAAGTCCTGTTGAGGTAAGCGAAATAGTAACCGCAGAACTTGATCTGCTTCTCTCTGATAAAAACAGAAAACGGGAACAGTGGGATTTGCCCCAAACATCCTTTGATGTTCCTTTTTGGGATATTCATGATGTACCGCTCTGGGGAGCCACCGCAATGATTATGAGTGAATTCCTGGCGATCTATGAAAAGTTCATAGAAAGTGATCCTGTTACTGCCTCAAAAACGGCATTAAAAAAATAACTGAATGATACCGGGGTTAAATTTTGTTGTTAATGATAAGAAGTCATCAAAAAGTAAAAAAAAGGATCAATATGGCACTCAAAGAGAAAACACAAAAAGAACTGGAAGAGAAAATAGAAAAACTTGAAAACCTGATAGCCGAAAAAGGGATTGGTTCAGATTATCTTAGCAGAGCCGAACGTATTCAAAGAGACCTGAATCTTGCTTTGATTCTGGGTGTTACTACGGCCGTATTGGGTGTAACTGCGTGGACAATTTATCATTATAAAGACTAAGCTGATATCTTAATTCAGATTGTTTTAAGCAGCTCCGGTGTAACACCGGAACTGCTTATTCCATTTTACAGAGAAATCCCTGCAAGTATATAGAGTTGCTCGGTATCCGGATTTAAAATAACGGCACCGCTGAGAGGCAGTGAAAACGACTCCGTTATTTTTATGACCTTCTTGGTGCCCACCCCAATATTTACAACCGTAAAATCCGTGTCTGTGGAGTGCCACCCATCACCGGCGCCAATATAAAGGTCTGCAACCCCCAGGGAATAGCCCAGTTCAGCGTATAAATCGTCTCCTACTGATCCGCCACCCGCAAAAATATAGCTACCTGAAAGTGACAGATTGCCGGTTTCAAATCCTAAGTTCAGTTCATAGGCGTGACTTTCATCTTCAAAGTAAAGCGTGCCGGGAAAATAGTAGTCGGTAACACCCACGCTAAGTCCAAATTCAAAACTGTACGATGCGTATAAATCCATTTCCTGGAAGCCGTTGCTTACATTGTCGCCGCTCACAATGCCGTCAATGCCCTGCGAGCCCCACGCCCCAAGCGTAAATCCGCCCGCTCCAAATTCAACATAAGGCTGTACCGACGGCCCCGCATAAGCCACACCACGCCACACATAGGTACTGTAAAGGTCAACCCCTGTAGTTATTTCCTGTGCTTTGGAATCAGTAAAGATTGAGAGAAATGCTATGATAATTGATAGTGAGAATATTTTATGTTTTAGAGACATACTGTTATCTTAAAGTGTTTCGATTGAATGTGTAGAAGCATGATAATTTGAAACGCCGGGAGCCCCTGACCCCATCAGGGTGCTCCCTTTTTTATGATTAGCCGTTTAGGTTTATGATGAGGATGTAAACGCCCCAAGTTCAGAGGTAGGAACCGGCGAAAAGTCTGGATACGCTTTATTGCCGTGCTCCGAAATATCGAGTCCGTCTGATTCGACCTCCGGTGATACGCGTACCCCAACTATGGCCTTAATGGCACCAAATACGACAAGGGAGAAAAGAAAGGTGGTTCCCGTAATTGCAAGTGTTCCCAAAAGCTGTACTCCAACTGAAGCTGAAGAAGAGAACAATCCCACGGCTACCGTTCCCCAGATTCCGCACACGCCGTGTACTGAAATCGCGCCTACAGGATCGTCGAGGCGAAGCTTGTCGAACATAATAATGGCAAATACCACAATTACACCGGCCACAGCGCCAATCGTTACGGCTCCCATTACGGATACCACATCTGCCCCCGCGGTAATTCCCACAAGACCTGCAAGGATCCCGTTCAGCGCCATAGGTGCGTCGAGATTATGCATTACAACCTGAGTGGCTACCATTGAGGCCAGGGCTCCGGCACTTGCAGCCAGTGCTGTGGTTACAAAAACATAGGAGACTCCAACCGGATCGGCGCTCAATACCGAACCGCCGTTAAATCCAAACCATCCAAACCATAGCAGAAAAACGCCGACGGTAGCCAGCGGAATATTGTGTGCGGGAATAGCTGATATTTTACCGTCTTTATACTTTCCGGTTCTGGCACCCAGTAAAATTACGCAGGCAAGCCCGGCAGCTCCGCCCACACCGTGTACAAGTGATGAGCCGGCAAAATCGTGGAACCCGAGCTCAGACAACCATCCTCCACCCCATACCCAGCTTCCCGTAACCGGGTATGAAAATGCGAGCAGCAATACTCCGAAAATCATAAAAGAGGAGAGTTTAATTCGTCCTGTAACGCATCCGGAAACGATTGTAGCGGCCGTTGCGGCAAACATACCCTGGAATATGAAGTCGCTCCAAATGGTCATATCCATGCCGTAGCCTGTGGTTAACATGCCAACGGGATCAGAAGCATCAAACCCGATTCCAAATCCTCCAAACCCGATGATTCCGTTAAAATCTCCCGGATACATAATCTGAAAACCCACAAGTGCATAAATCAGCAGGCCTGCACAAAGTATAAATACGTTTTTATAGATTACGTTTACCGAGTTTTTTGCCTGTGTCATTCCGCTTTCGACCGTAGCGAATCCCAGGTGCATAATGAGTACCATAAAGGCAGCTATCAATATCCAGAGGTTATCGATCATAAATTTTACGTATCCCGGAGATGCCTGAAACTCTTCCAGTGTTGAAAATCCCTCAGAAGCTTCATCGGTTTCCTGAAGTTCCGGTTCAACCTCTGCCACCGTTAATACCTCTGCGGCAGGAGATTCAGCCGGTTCGGGCTCAGAAGGAGTTTGCATGGCTGTGAAAAAAGTTAAAGCGATAACTCCGGCAATCAGAAGTATGGCTCTTATATTCCTGTTCATGGAGAGTAAGTTTGATTGATGTTATTGGTTGCCTAAAATTTCTAAGCATAAGAGATATAAATCAATATTTTTTTAATCTAATTTATAATTTTACCTAATTTATACTATATGTAATAGAAAAGCGCTTTTATTTTATTTGATGAAGCCATTAAATCGACTTAATATTTTAACATCCTCACATTAATAATGCTGGCTTTCCATCATTTTGAGAGTATCTGATCTTTTATTTGAAGTTTTTAGCTGATAATTTGTCTCTTAATGAGCCGATTTAATGGTTTATTACGTATAATCTTATAGAGACAACCATCCAAAGGAAATTCACTTTATGCCATCACCTAAATCAATTCAAACATCAATGAAAAAACATCTTCTATTATCAACTATCCTATTTTTGTCAATCTCCGTAACTGTATTTGCCCAAAGCCCGGAAGAGATCATGAACCGAATGATTTCCCAATACAGCAATTCACTGGACGGAATTGAAACGATGATGACCGTTTCCACCATGGACGGCTTTATGCAAACCGACGTACCGGATACAACCTACTACAGAAAAGTTACCCTCGAAGACGGAACCCAGATACTTGAGGATGTATCTTCAGGCGGCGATACACCCGGAGCCGATTACTGGAATTTTAAAGAAAACTTCGACGCCATTGCCGAAAATTCATCCTACGAAGGAACTGAAACCATCGATGGCAAAGAGGCTCACGTAATTTTTATTGAAGACGTTTCTGCCCTTTACGGGGAGACCATGGGAGAAATGGAAAACGGTGAACAAGGTGAGCCCCAGAGTGGCCGATTCTACATCGACGCCGAAGATTACGTACCCATTCGAATGAGCTTCGATGTTCAATTCGAGGGTGAATACAGCGGAACGGTGGATGTAAATATGAAAGACTATCAGTCTGTTGACGGTGTACAAATGGCTTTTCTTACCGAAATCGCGATGGAAGGAATTTCTGACCAGTTTTCTGCGGAGGAACTTGCAGAAGCGAGGGAAGGGATGAGAGACCTTCGCGAACAGCTTGAAAATGCCTCAGGCATGCAAAAGCGAATTATGGAACGTGCCGTTAAGCCTCAGCTCGAGCGCATGGAAAAAATTCTCGAAGATGGAAATATGACCATGTCAGTAACAATAATTGAGGCCCAGACTAACGTCACTATTCCAGAGTAAACCGTCGAAATTTTTCTTTTTTTGGAAAGGCATCTCATAACAGGGATGCCTTTTTTATTTTTAGTGGATTTTTACACTGAACGAACTGAATGCAAGCCACGTTTTTATTAGTGTATCTAATTTATAAATCATCAATAAAACGGAGAACACTATGAAAGAGAAAGAAGCATGGGAACGCAAGATAGAAGCACAACTTGATGAATGGAAAGCAGAAGCAGATAAATGGAAAGCCAAAGCAAAAAAGAAAAAAGCAGATTCCGAGATCGAAACCGACAACGTGTTGAAAGATCTGGAAGAGAAACAGGAGAGAGCCCGGGAAAAATTACAAGAGCTGGAAGACTCCGGGGATGAAGCCTGGGAAAACCTCAAAGAGGGTGTAGAGAACGCAAAAAATGAGTTGCAAAAATCCTATGAAGAAGCACTCCGGAAATTTTCCTGACCCAGTATCTTACAGCGACGTTCCAGCCTGATACACAATTAACGAGCATAAATATGCGAGGCCGGTCATATAGGTAAACATAATGGCCGGCCATTTCCAGCTGTTGGTTTCGCGCCGTACAATGGCAATTGTGCTCATGCACTGCATGGCCAGTGCAAAAAACACCATCAGCGATAGTGCTGTCCACACACTGTATACCGGCTCACCTGTCGCCTCATTCACATCTCGCTGAAGTTTTTTCTGAAGCGAAAGAGCCTCCTCTCCCTCATCCTCAACACTATAAATTGTGTTCAGTGTCCCAACCATCACTTCACGCGCTGCAAACGATGTGATAAGTCCTATACCTATCTTCCAGTCAAAACCAAGCGGTTCAATTGCAGGCTCAATAAGGTGACCAAACTGTCCCGCATAGCTATGTTCAAGCTTATAGGAAGCTTCGAGCTGAGCCTGTGAAATTGTTTCAGCTCCCGGGTATTCAGCTGTCTGCCCCGATGTGAGGCTATCGGGTACATCCACATTTGGGAACGAAGCCAAAAACCAGAGAATGACGGATATGGCGAGAATGATGCGTCCCGCTTCAATGACAAAAACCTTTCCCCGGTCGTACACATTATTAGCTACCGATGACCATTTAGGCATCTTGTAAGCGGGCAGCTCCATTATAAATGGTGATTGCTCCTTCGATGAGAAGAACTGTTTGATTACCAGTGCGGAAAGAATGGCCATGACAATACCAAAAATATAGAGTCCGAAAAAGGTAATTCCCTGAAGAGTAATGATGCCAAGTATCGATGTATCAGGAATAAAAGCCGCAATCATCAGTGCATATACAGGCAGCCGGGCAGAGCATGCCATAAACGGCAGTACCATAATTGTGATAAGCCTGTCGCGCCAGTTTTCGATTGTGCGGGTGGCCATGATGCCCGGAATGGCACACGCAAATCCCGACATAAGGGGAACCACCGACCTGCCGTGCAGCCCGATACGCGTCATAAACCCATCCATAACGAAGGCTGCCCGGGCCATGTAGCCCGTCCCCTCCAGGATGGATATAAAAAAGAAGAGGAACATAATTTGTGGCAGAAAAATCACCACTCCTCCGAGCCCGGCAATCACCCCTTCCACCATCAGATCGTTCAGCATGCCCCCGGGTAAATTCTGAGCAACCCAGTTGCCAGCCTCTATAAAAGTTAGGTCTATCAGGTTCATAAACGGTTCAGCCCATGAGAAAATCGCCTGAAACATCAGAAGTAAAATTCCCGAAAATATTACCGGGCCGAAATATTTATGAGTTACATATTCATCGATTTTATCTGAAAGATTATCTGATACATCATCTGAAGCTATTACTGAACTGCTGGTACATTTTTCTATAAAATCATACCGGCGAAGAACTTCCTCTGCAGCATAATTTTTTCCCGATTCGTCGAGCTTATTCCTGGCCTCTTCCACAACATTTCGAAGAGCGTGCTGTTTTTCAAGATCCGGAATTTCGTTGATAGCGTGATCGTTTCCAAGAAATCGCAGCGCCTCAATTTTCCATGCCCGCTCAGGTATATCCGTCTCTTTTTTGATCCATTTTTCAATGATAAACTGAACAGCCCGTTCTAGATCCTCCCCGGGATTCCACGCAAGCGCACCGGGAGCTGTAATTTCATTCTCCGCAATATATTGAATTACTTTTTCGGCTTCGCCGGCATTCTTGGCAATTATTGGAACTACGGGAACGCCAAGGCGTTTCGAAATCTTTTTGCTGTTGATCTCGATTCCCCTCTCCCCCGCTACGTCAATCATACTCAGTGCGATTACAACCGGAATTCCGAGGTCCATCACCTGGGTTGCCAGGTAGAGATTACGGTCAAGGTTGCTCGCATCAATCATTACGATAGCAAGGTCGGGAGCAGGCTCATGCTCGTACTTACCGGCCAAAACCTCATAAGCAATTTTTTCGTCTGGCTGCTTTGGATTAAGGCTGTACGTTCCCGGCAAATCCACAACTCGTACTTTTTCACCTTTTATGGTGGTAAAGCCCACTTTTTTCTCAACCGTAACGCCCGGATAGTTGGCAATTTTCTGCTTCAGCCCGGTAATAGCGTTAAACAGCGTAGACTTCCCCGTATTTGGATTTCCTACTAACGCAATCGTTGAAATATGCTGCACTTCTTAAACTCCCTGCTCAATTTCAATACATTCTGCTTCTGATTCGCGAAGAGATAATGAGTATCCCCGAATTTTCACTTCAATCGGAAATCCAAGCGGAGCTGCCCGAATTACCTCCAGTACAGAGCCCGGTGTAATGCCCATTTCAAGAATTCGCAGTGCCTTATCTCCCTTAACGTTAATAACTTTTGCTTTTCCCTTATTTTTGAACTCTGAAAGTTTTTTCATAGATCAGGCGGGGTTTACAAGTATGCTTTTTGCAAGATTACCATTAATGGCCAAACGTGTCTCACCTACCTGCAGAATTACGTTCGACTGGTTCGAAACAACCACTCCGCAAACTCCTTCAACACATCCCAGTTCCCGCAGTCTGCACGCCTCGCCGTGGCTGCAGGCAAAACAACAAACCGAAATTTTCTCACCTGTTTTCGTCACTTTTAATGGAAGCATATCTCGCAATTAATCTATTTATAAACAATCTAAATAAAGATACAGTTTTGATTGGATAAGCAAAAGTGTCGGAGCCATTTTTTAGACAAATTAGTCCAATAATAGTTCTTTATGCCTGTAGCAGGTTGTGAGGTGATCGTTAACGAGTCCACAGGCCTGCATGTAGGCATAAATAATGGTTGATCCCACGAATGAGAATCCTCTGTTTTTCAGGTCCTTTGCAATTTGATCAGACAGTTCGGTTTTTGCCGGAACGTTCTCAATTTTTTCGTAATGGTTTATCACGGTTTTGCCGTCAACATAATCCCAGATATATTTGTCAAATGTTCCGAACTCCTCCTGAATCTGTAAAAAAACCTGCGCATTGGTAACAACGGATTCCACTTTTTTTCTGTGCCGGACAATAGCCGGATTTTTTGCGAGTTCTTCTACTTTCCGGTCACTTAAGCGGGCGACTTTTTCGGGATCAAATTCTTCAAACAGCCTGCGATAGCCCTCCCTCCTTTTTAATATCGTACTCCAGCTAAGACCGGCCTGAGCTCCCTCCAGTGTTATGAATTCGAAATGAACCCGGTCGTCGTGCACAGGCACTCCCCACTCTTCATCATGATATCTCACATATTCATCAAAAGTGTTATCCACCCAGGGACACCGAATCTTGTTTTCGCTCATAATCCTTTTACTTTAATCTAATTTTTTGGAAATAGCTGTAAAAAAGTAACTCTATAAAACTTGAAATTAATGACATATAAGAAATATTAAAAAATCGTAACATTTTACTTTTTTGTGCATCTTTACAGTAACAATTCAAACTAAAAGAAGATCAGGTTATTTTTGCTGTTATGAGATCATCCAAATTGCTATTGCTCGTGTTAGCAGGTTTTGTGCTCACTTTTTATGCCTGCGACTCTCCCACTACATCAGATACAGACCAAAACCGATCCGCCTCATCCAATGCCTTTAATCAGGGTGAAGATAATAGTGACGGCACAGGTACTGAAGAAATTGCAGATACAGAAATCTCCGAAGACGACCTGGATGATAGCTGGTTTATTATAAATGAGGGCGGAACCACAGGTACTGTGGAATTTATTGAGGGGCCCGGTTCGCCATTGAGCGGAACAGGAAGTGCACTCTTTACGCTGGAAAACAGCGATGATGAGATTGGGCTGGCTGGAAAAGTCTTTGAAGGGCCAACATCACTTTCGTCTATCACCGGCCTTTCATATACCACATACACACTATCAGATGAGGGAAAAGCAGTTAAGCTTCAACTCAATGTAAGCTACAATAATGAATCTGAAGGCACACTTGTTTTTGAGCCTGTAATTGAAACGGGAGATGTCTCAAAGATGAACGAGTGGCAAACATGGGATCTTCTGACTGCTGCCGGATGGAAAGCAGTGGGAGCTCCTGAAAATGAGAGCTGCTCTGCAGACACTCCCTGCACCCTAAGTGACATAATCGGCGCATTTCCAAACGCTTCGATTGTTTCAAATCCCGACTATGACGGAGCCGGACTCATTCAGTTTAAAGCAGGGCCGGATTCTCCGGGATTTCAGGGTGCTGTAGATGGATTTATGCTTTCTCTGAACGGTGAGCCTGAATCTTACGATTTTGAAGCTGACCAAGAGGACTCTGATGATTCCGATGAGTATGAAGAAACTGCGTTTGAGGGAGAAGTACTCTCCGTTGATGAGACACCCGGCACATTCACCCTGACTATTGAGGAGACGGAATTAACGCTGAAAATTGAAGATCTGGAGGTCATTGAGGATGACAGCGACATCAAAACGCTCAGTGACCTGGCCGGCGCCATTGCTGACGGCCTTACGGTTGAAGCCTCCGGTGAGTACTACACCAATGCAGACGATGAAAACATCGTAACAGAGGTTGAATTCGAAATCGAGGAAGGAGACGAAGATTCCGATGAGTATGAAGAAACTGCGTTTGAGGGAGAAGTACTCTCCGTTAATGAGACACCCGGCACATTCATCCTGACTACTGAGGAAACTGAATTAAAGCTGAAAATCGAAGACCTGGAGGTCATTGAGGATGACAGCGACATTAAAACGCTCAGCGACCTGGCCGATGCTATTGCTGACGGCCTTACGGTTGAAGCCGCCGGCGATTACTATACCGATGAAAACGGAGATAACATCGTGATTGAAGTTGAATTTGAAGAGAGGGAAGTAAACACCGATGACGACAGCTCTGAAGGTAATGAAGACCCTCTCAACCCTCAGTCTATTGAAGATTGTAAAAATGGCGGCTGGGCCAGCTTTGGATTTAAAAACCAGGGACAGTGCATCCGCTATGTAAATACCGGTGAGGACAGCCGGGGCGAAGATTCAGATGACAGTGACGATTCTGATGATCCTGAGGAAATGGATTTTGAAGGATATATACTTACTGCGAACTCAGAAACCGGAATAATCACCCTTGCCGTAGGTGATACCGAATTGACGTTGATAATCGAAGATGAAGAGGTAATTGAAGAAGATAGTGACATTCAATCGCTCAGCGATCTGGGCGGCGCCATTGCTGACGGCCTTACGGTTGAAGCCTCAGGCGAGTATTATAGAAATGAAATCGGAGATAACATCGTGACTGAGGTTGAATTCGAAATCGAAGAAGATGATGATGATGATTAAAAACAACGATAATATCCTGAGCGCAAGCGTGAAGTTCATCAAATCAACAAAACACGCGAATTTTAGGGGAATCGAAACATATAACTAACCCCGTTAAAAAAACCGATGGCCCTGCAAGAAGTTCTTGCAGGGCTTTTTATTTACACCTATCATTCCGAACCGTAATGTGGCGGGTTTCTGACAACCAAAACATTCGCGCTAAAGTTTAAATACATAGAAAAGTCTTTCGGTTTGAAACGTGTCCTCAGTCTATTTTTTTTAATCTTGATGGCTTATTTGCCGCTGCATTCACAGGAGATCTCGGTTTCCTACTCTCCAACAAGCTTTCAGTTCTGGGGAGGAACCGAAAGTACTGAAAAGATTGACCTGCGCTATCGTTTTTTTCAGTATTCACTGCTAAACGTAAATGACAACAGGCTTGATGAACTTGATGAGCCTGTAAAACAGACGAATGCTGCCATGTTTATTGCTCCAAAATTCAGGAGGTCGGGCTGGCACGTTGCAGCAGGCGCCGGTTATTTCTTTAAGCGGTTTGCCAACGATAACGGCACCTATTTCAACTTCCTTGTTGAAGCAGGAAAAACCATTCAGGTTGGGTCTGCCGAAATTGGAATAAAATACTCTCATATAAGCAATGGAGCCCGGGGCAGACAAAATCACGGCCTGGATAACGTTTCGGTTTCATTAGGTTTTGTGTTTGAATAGCTAAAAATAGTCGATTACCAGAGAGAGTACCTTCCACTTCGTATAAACCTGGGTTCGATTAAAAACGAGGGCAAAATTCACTGAGGCTGTCTAAAAAGGTGGTTTTGATTTATGGGGCCTTAATAATTAAAGTTTGCTTCGTGAACCTTTGAGTCTTTGTGACTTCGTGGCAATAAACTGCAGGTCTTTACCACGAGGACACGAGGTCGCGAAGCAACACGAGGAACTCTTACTACAACTATTTATAAGTAAACGAAATAATTTAAATTGAACTATGGGTAATCATACTTTTTGGACAGCCTCCCGGGGGTGGTTATGGTACTTTGATCAGGGCTTGGAATTAAAACATTGACTCCTGATTTTTTTCAACTACCCCTTCACGCCAGCTGGCGGATCCCTGCGGGGAAATCCCCTCCTTGTCCCGAATGGATCCCGTTGGGGAAAAAGGAGGGGACTATGAATGCACTTTGGTGAAGATTAAGAATCGAACTCAGGTTATAGCATAAATTTGGCGCCTGCCTGAAAATTTTAAGAAAGGAATTCATCATCAGGCAAATCATCTTTATCTATGGTAGATATTTGATTTTCACTCTGAATACCACATCAGGGCCTCTAAATAGCCGCTCATTGTAAATTTTGTACAAACTTTTCTCAATTCTGAACAAATTTTAACGAACATTTCCCTAAAATTGGCAAATTCAAAAATAACTTAGGGTAAAATGGATATTAAAAAAATACTTCAAGATGCGGCATCTGATCAAATTGCTTCAAAGTTTAACCTCTCTGAAGAAAAAATAGATTCTATTATCAATACGATTGCTAATGCCGTTAGCGGTAACAAAAGCAACTTAGGCTCGCAGATCGTCTCCGACCTGGTGTCTAAAAATAATGTTGAGAGTGGCGTTGCAGTTCAGATAAAAGATATGGTATTACCACTCATACTGGAGTCTATTGGCGGAGATACCGGAAAAAAGCTATCCGGTTTTCTCGGGAAATTTAAATTGTAGATTACGAAAACCATTTCTGCCAGGATCCCGGGTTTATTGCCTTTATATCATTCCAAAGCTGCCACTAACCTGCATTAGACTACAAAATTATATCACAACAACTAAAACATACAATTAAACTCATAATCATGGGCTACTATAAAACAATAAATGGAAAAAAATACGACGGCGAACTTATTGAACTGGCTGATAAGCTGACAAATAATAAAGCTGCAAATAATCCTATTTCCAAAGCAGATGCTGCCGAAATACTGGAATCTGTTAAAGATGGTGCAACCTATTCTGATATTGAAAAAGAAACCGTTGCGTATCTTCGAAGTGAATATAAATGGACCGAAGCTGCTGATGAGTGGTTTCGCTCTGAGATAAGAAAATGGGCCGCAACAAAATAAAGTCAACACTCTTACTGAGCTAATAAATGGAAAATAGATTTCTCTCCACAATTCAGGAAGAGTACCATCATTTTGAGGGGAGCCATATAACTCTCGGTACCAGTATCTACAATGGAACTCCTTGCGATAATGCCGAAGTTCGCGTTCCCCTCAGAACTTTAAATCGACATGGACTCATTGCCGGAGCAACGGGTACCGGCAAAACCGTGACGCTCCAGATACTTGCCGAACAATTTTCACTAAACGGTATACCTACGGTTCTCATGGATCTGAAAGGAGATTTAAGCGGCCTGGCTGCCAGTGGATCTTCTAATAAGCATATTGTGAAACGTTTTTCATTTCTTTCTGATGAGTGGACACCAAAAAGCTTTCCTCTGGAACTTTTGTCCCTGTCAGAAGGCGAGGGAACCAAATTAAAAGCTACCATAACAGAGTTTGGGCCGGTTTTAATGGCGAAAATTCTGGATCTCAACGACACTCAACGCGGAATCCTTGCTGTACTTTTTAAATATTGCGACGATCATGAAATTCCACTCATTGATTTGCAGGATCTGAAAAAACTGCTGCAATTCGCAGTTGAAGAGGGAAAGGAAGAATTTGAAAGTGAATATGGACGCATTCACAGATCTTCCGTATCAACGATACTGAGAAAAATATTAGAACTTGAACAGCAGGGCGCTGATAAATTTTTCGCCGAACGCTCCTTTGATGTTGACGATCTTGTTCGCCATGATAAAGAAGGAAATGGCGTGATCTCAATCATTCGGCTAACAGATATTAAAGATAAACCCAAGCTTTTTTCAACATTTATGTTGAGCCTGTTAGCCGAAATTTACTCAACATTTCCTGAGGTAGGCGATCTTCCAAAACCAAAACTCTGTATTTTTATTGATGAAGCACACATCATTTTTAATGAAGCTTCGGATGAATTATTAGATCAGGTTGAATCTATCATAAAGCTGATTCGATCCAAAGGCGTGGGTATCTTTTTTTGCACCCAATCCCCAAGCGATATACCAAACGAAGTTTTAGGTCAGCTTGGGATGAAAGTTCAGCATGCATTACGGGCATTCACTGCTAAAGACCGCACCGACATTAAACGTATTTCTCAAAATTTCCCTATCACGGAATTTTACCAAACTGACAGGGTATTGACGTCCCTGGGAATAGGCGAAGCATTTATAACGGCCATTAATGAAAAAGGAATCCCGACACCTTTAGTGGCGACACTATTACGATCTCCGCAGTCGCGAATGGGAATTTTGGATCAAAATGAAATTAATTTACTCTTAAGCAATTCCGAAATACGTTCTAAGTATAACAAAGAAATCAATCGTGAGAGTGCACACGAAATTCTTAATGAAAAGATCAGGAAAGCAAAAAAACAGCCTCCCGCAGTTCCTGAAGAGGTGGACATTGTTAGAGGAACAAATAGAGTATCGGGTTCAAAAGACGCTTCATTGCTGGCTGAACTCAGTAAAAACACAATGGTTCGGCAAATGGGAAGAACGGTTGGAAGAGAATTGATCAGAGGGCTATTTGGAGTTTTAGGTCTCAAGCGATGATAGTTATTGATCGTTAGCACATCCATAGCAGCAATTCTACAGGAGACTGTTGCAAGATTTACAACTAAGAATCCGCTTTAGAAACTCCAATAGGGGTTTCAACAGTAAGAGTCTATAATTAAAGTTTCAGGTAAGGTATTTTTTATGCAGTCCTGAAAACTGGGATATTCATCATTTACCTATCTGCTAATTTCTGGATTATCAGCGATATTTTCTCAATCAAAATTGCCAATTTAGCTCAAATAGGCCTATAATACAGTAGATAAGTAAACGTCATAAGTAAATGAACTCAACCCTTAAAATCGGAAAGATCGCAGGAATCCGTGTTCAAATACACTGGACATTCTGGCTGTTGTTCCTGTTCATCGGATTTCTTGTTTTTTCACAAGAAGGTACTTTTACAGATCTTCTCTGGTATTCGCTGTTCATTGTGGGACTATTTTTCTGCGTGGTGCTTCACGAATTTGGCCATGCATTAACTGCAAAAAAATATGGGATCAGCACACGCAGTATAACACTGTTGCCCATTGGCGGACTGGCCAGTCTTAAGAAGATTCCTGAAAATCCCAGGCAGGAACTTTTAGTGGCCGCAGCAGGCCCTGCAGTTAATGTTGTAATTGCAATTATACTGGCAATTTTTGTCCCTTTAGAAAGCTTCACCGGGATGGAAGCGGAGGCCCTTGAAGAAGAGCTTGCGATGATTGATGGCGGTAACTTTTTCTTTTACATGTTCACAGTGAATATTGCACTGGTGCTGTTTAACCTTATCCCCGCTTTCCCCATGGACGGGGGAAGAATTTTCAGGGCTGCACTATCCATGAAAATGGGGCGCATTAAAGCTACTCAAATCGCCTCTTCACTGGGTAAATTCCTGGCTCTCATATTTTTCCTTTACGGGCTTTTCTATGGTATCATTCTTTCCATTATCGCTGTATTTATATGGTTTGGTGCTCATTCCGAAAACATCATGATGCAGCAAATAGAGCTGATGAGAGGCTATAAAATCCGCGATGCCATGATCACCGAATTCAGTAAGCTGAATCCTGATGACAGGTTAGAATCGGTAGTCGACAAAATTCTTGCGACCACCGAAAGGGATTTTGTGGTAACTGAAAATGGTGAGATAGCCGGAGTCCTGTTTATTTCTGATCTTTCCCGGGCCCTTAAAGAATCCGGAAAAGAGACGCCGGTTAGAGAAGTAATGTATACCTCCGTGGTTAACCTCGATGCCGACGATGAGCTTTCCACGGCCTACCGGAAACTGAATCGTGAAAACCGCAACTTCTTTCCCGTGCTCGAAAATGGAGAGATCGCCGGAGTGATAGATATGAATAACATCAACGAATTTCTGACTTTCCGTTCGGCATTTGATTACTAAATCAAAAAAAAGACATTTTAAGAAAGTATTTTAAAGATTTACAAATCTTAGTAAACAACTCATTGTTGTTACATGACTTGCGAGCAACAAAAATGCTTTTAAAAATCCCACTTCGAAGACATCCATTATCTGAATGCGCAGTAACCAGCTTACAGAGTGCGTTGCTGACGGCCAAAGTTCGGTCTGCTGGAACCTGACATTCAAGATTTAAATCGAATACAAACCTTCCCGTTTTCGATGGCCCCTTCAAAAAAGGGGCAATCTACAGCTGCTTCTATTCAGAAAACTCAGTCTGTTTTACGATTTTTGTTCCTTCAGAAGATCCCGAATTTCAGTCAGCAGTTTCTCTTCTGCATTCGGTTCAGGAGGAGGCGAGGGAATGTCTTCTTCCTTGCGCTTCATCTTTTCAAAAGCACGTATCACCATAAAAATGGCAAAGGCAATAATTGTAAAATCAACCATCTGCTGTATAAACATACCATAGTTCACGGTTACAGCCGCAGCTTCTTCAGTGGCGTCTTTCAGAGTCCATATAAACTCCGTAAAGTCAATTCCTCCAAGCAATAAGCCGATTGGCGGCATTAACACATCGTTTACAAACGATGTAACAATTCGGCCAAATGCGGCTCCGATTACCACGGCAACTGCAAGGTCAACCACATTGCCCCTCATTGCGAATTTTTTAAATTCACTGATCATACTCATTTCTATTCTCCGGTTAGTTAGATGTAAGTAAAATGAACTATACATTATTTTGAATATGGATACAATATGTGAGTTTTATTTTTAAAGCTGAAGTTAATTATTCCATTTTGGGTCTTTAAAAGACAGTTCGTGCCTTTAAGCAATTCGATTTATTACGGCAACCTTTTTACAGGCGCCGAAAACCTTTTGCATAAAAAAGATACTTATCGAACTATCTACTCGAGTACCCTGCGAATGTAGTTGACCTGGCCTCTGTGACAGGATAAATGTGTGGTGAGGTGAATCAGCATAAAAGAGGTTTTAACAGTCGTTCCAAACACATCTCCAGGAAAGCCGGAATTTCCCTTGTGGTGAACTCAGCACTTCGGTTTCTTACATACCCGGAGTCACCAAGTACATCTCCAATATAATAATTCAGGTTACCCGTTAAGTGAAGAACTAAATTACCTGCGGAATTTGAGGTATTACCAACAGTTTTCCAGATGTTTTTTCTGATTGAAAAGCGGCAATCTCATTTTTCAGCTTCTCGAGATCACGTTTATAAATTGTGATGAGTGCATCAATCATAGTAACGACATTTCCTGCTTATTAAATTTTTCTTTGATCACGAACACTTTTAAAACACCATGAATGTAAACACAATCCGTAAACCTGCGTTCGATTCATAATCTTCACCAAAGTGCATTCATAGTCCCCTCCTTTTTCCCCGAAGGGATCAGCCAGCTGGCGTGAAGGGGTGGTTGAAAAAATCAGGCAGCCGATTTTTTAATTCCAAGCCCTGATCAAAGTACCATAACCACCCCCAAGAGACTGTCCAAAAAGATGGTTTTGATTTATGGGACCTTAATAATTAAAGTTTGCTTCGTGAACCTTTGAGTCTTTGTGTCCTCGTGGCAATAAACCGGAGGTCTTTACCACGAAGGACACGAGGACACCAAGCAACACGAAGAACTCGTGCTACAACTATTTATGAGTAAACTGAATAATTTAAATTGAACTATGGTAAGCATACTTTTTGGACAGCCTCAGTGAATTTTGCCCTCGTTTATAATCGAACTCAGGTCGGTACTTCAATTTGGGTACCGTAAACGAACGGAACTTGAACCGGATCTTCAGAAAGCTCAGGAATCCATTTTACAGGCAGATCTTCTGGTGTGGATCTACCCGGTCTGGTGGGGCTCGGTACCGGCCTTAATGATGGGGGATATCGACCGGGTGCTTTGCACGGTTTTGCTTTCAAAAGAGTCTTTTCGTGAAAAGTGGCTTGTGAAAATTCAGAAATTTGGAAAAAAAGATGCTTAATGGCTCCAAAAAAACATTTCTTCATGGCGCCAGCACAATATCCACCAGCTCGCCGGGTACCAGGTTGGTTTCAACTGAGTCGGCCACGGCGATTTTAATAGCCAGGCCGCTTTCAAACGTGAGGCCGGGCCGCTGAAGATTTCGCTGAAGGAGCCGGATGTGTCCACCAACCTCTTCAATTTTTGAATCGAAAAACAGACGGCTCGCTTTCCGGGTTCGCACCTGTACGTCCATCCCCGACTGAGGCGTCTTCGCAAAGGGCTGCCTCACATACCCTACAATATGAGTCGGCTTTCTTGACTCAATGACCAGAATGGAGTCACCTCGCGACACAAACAACCCTCCTCCATTTTGAACCGAGCTGATTACTCCGCTGATCGGAGCGTAAAATGGCGTTGGCCCAAATTCTGCGATTATCGCCTCCATTCGCTGCTCCTGAACTTTAATAGCTGCCAAAACAGGGTTCCGGTCTCCCCGGTTTCCGTAGGATGTATACTCTTCTATTTCCTCAATTTTGCCGGAATAGTAGTCCAGAATTTGTTGATATTCGCGTACCTGCACATCAAATAGCTCAACCCTGGTTTGAACCGAATCAAATCGCTGCTCGGAGATCAGGTCCCGGTCCCGTAAGTTTTTAATCCGTTCAAACTCTGTTTCCGCCAGCTGCTTCTGGAGTTTCGACTGAGCAAGAGAAATCCGGGTTTCCATCTGGTTTATCTTTAAACCTTCCAGATCTATGCGAACGCGCTGCTCCGCCAGTATGGGTTCCCTTGTCTGTTTGATCTGTTCAATCTCAGCGCGAATCAGGTTCAGCTGGGCATTCAGATAAACGCTGTCTCTTGGAAACACCTGCCCCAGCAGGTCTCCTTTTTGTACCTCTTCAAAAGATTCATAGGTAAAATTAATCAGGGTGCCATCAACCGGACTCGAAATAGCGGCACTTTCGCCAACAACCTGCCCTATGAGTGTTGGATTACTGGCCGAATCCTGCCAGAGATAGAACACAGCTACTCCAACACAGAGAAAAACGACTATGGGCAACACCCGAACACGAAACTCGCGCCGGCGTTGTTTCCACGGAATCGGAATCGGTTCAAACTGTTCAGACATTTTCAAACCTCCGATTCATCTTCGGCCATCATGCTGCTCACATTGGAAACGCCATCCAGCTGTTTAATTTCTGAAAGAAGCAGATCCAGTTTATCAGGATCGCGCAGCAACAGCCGATACGAGAGATATGTGTTGTCGGTATCTTCATCTGAGCGTTGAGAGGCCAATCTTGTTTTCAGAGAGTGGCGGTTCAGAAAATTTCGCAGTGTTTCAAGCCTGGAAATGGGCTCTGTCCAGTTCAGGTTCAAAATGAGATCGTAACGCTGACGAGAGCCAAAATTTGTATACCAGATAAATAGCAACGCGGCGGAAGCAACGACCGTCCCTACAATAGCCGTTGAAAATTTTTGCGTACCGGCCGCCATCCCAATCACAATGAGTGCCAGTATATAGACCGTATCGAGCGTATCCCGCAAAATATTCCTGAAGCGCACAATGGCAAACACCGCCAGCAGACTAAATGCTGTAATCAGGTTATTATCGAGAACCATCATCACCAGAGAGACGGTAATTGGAATAATGATTAATGAACTTACGAAGTTACGCGAGTAGGACAATCCGGTGTGTGTATACATATAAATCCACGCCAGAATCTGCCCGCACATAAATGCCAGCAGCAATCCCAGTAAAAGCGTGGGAAGATCTGTGGGGATGGGAGCTGTATCTCCAAATTGAAACCAGTCAGCCATTATCTGTTCTTTTAGGGTTGATCTGTTTCTGCTTCACTTTTTCCATGGTTACATTCTTCTGATCTTAAAATCTTATCTGCCTGTGAAATTTTTTATTCATGAACAACGGGTTTGGTATTCCAGCCGCTCTCAATTTTCCTAAAGCGGTGAAATTCGATGCTGTCTACATATTTTGCGGCCGACTCGCGCCTTAAATGAAATCGTTGCGTAAGCTCATTGAGCCAGTCGGGAAAACGATTGGTAAACTTCAGTTCAAGGATTACCGTATTCCCAAACGTAGGGTAGCGTCCCGATTGCTGGTTCTCAAATTTATTGTGATGCACCATGCTGTTCCTCACATCCCTGTCCATGGTAACCCGGACATCATTCGATTGTTTGTTTTGGTAGGCTTCCCGGAGATACGATACATGCACTTTTGGAGATGCCTGAATATTTCCCTGAAGGAAACAGAAATGCTCCAGTGCATCCATTTGATTTCGGGAATAATGAACCAGGTGCTCCCTGGCGGGGGCATTGCCATTCAGTAAATCCTGAACGGCATCCCTGCGCACCCGTGCCCGTTTTTTCTGGATCACACGGTTTCGCCGCTGCTTGATTTCAAAAAATACCGGAGAGTCTTCGGAGTCGTAATATCTTAATCGAAGCTTAAATCGATTGCGATCGCCATTCACCGTACGGTTGTAGGTATATAAAGACGGAGAATCGAGGTACAGACTGTTGACAACATACGATCTGTTCGGCCTGGATACCCCATGCGGGTCACAGTCGAGGTAAGCTTCCACAAAAAAGCGTATCTCACGTGCTAATGACTCATTAATGCGATACTTCAACTCAAAACGTTGTCTCTGAAACGTTTGCTCCATAGCTCTCTGTAAAACTTCACGACTATTTCTTTGTAACGGCTTATTCATAAACAGAATAGTGAATTGGCATGAGTATAGAAAGCCCGATATATTCTTATCTAACAAAACTATTTTACGACGCTCATTTTTTTAACTTCTGAAAACCCGCCGGCTAAAAATCTGTACAGGTAGATACCCGTTGCCAGTCCGCTTACATCCACATCTACATGATGACGCCCGGATTCTGCTTCTCTGTCTTCAAGTGAGGCAACATGGCGGCCTTCAATCGTATATAGATCAATTTTCACATGCTGTTTGGAGGGCAAATCATACCGGATCGTCGTTATTGGGTAAAACGGATTGGGATAATTTTGAAACAACCGGACTTCCCGGGGCAGTCCCGGATCGGTACCCAGCAGCGGCTCGGATGTTACATTGATTTCGGATATATTCAGCATACTGCGCTGTCCGCTCTCATCATCCAGTCGCTCCCCCGTAAAATAATATCTCCACAGAAGCTGCACAGCGGGCTGATCTTCAGCGTCGGCAGGCAGGGTAACCGGTCCGATGTTTTGTGTGTGCCCGACACGTTCATTCCGTGCATACTCTACCGGATTTCCGCGTTCATCCAAAACATCACGAAAAGGCTGCTCCTCCTCCGTTCTGTACTGCAGTCTCAAATTGTATACTCGCGAATTGGGCTCAACCGTTCCGGCAGTCCACTGCACCCGCACCGAGCCCTGATCTTCGGTATTCAGAAAAAGAACGGCTCCGCCCAGCCGCCTGCCCGGATAGCCACGGTTTCCTTCTAGATTTGAGGTATTGATAAACGCGAACCCGTCTTCCCCCAAACCATTAATTCGGGTTCTGGAATCCAGGTTATACTCTCCTTGCGTAACTCCGCCTATATCGGCATCCAGTCCCGGTTCGGTCTCATCCATATACACAAAAGCCATCGATTCGGGATAGGTGTCGGCAGGTTCAGTGGCATACCATTCAGAGAATCTATAGTCGGATTTGTTTAGTATAAATGGGTCAAAATCATCCAGGGAAAGATCGTCGAAGACAGCTGTAACTAAATCCGTTGTGTCTGGCAAAACCATTAGTTCCTTTTCATACACGCGCTTTCCATTCACCAGCCAGTGAGAAAGGGTATAGTCAATTTCAGGATCTGCTGAGATCGAAACAGGTATTCCGGACAAATATGTACCCGTCCATGGATAAGCGTTCCCGGGTATGCCGGGAGTTTCAGGAGAAATCAGTAATGAGTTTACCTGAACTCTGCCACGATTCGGGTTCTCCACATCCACAGTAATCGTTTCGGTGGATTCAATGTCAAAATGATTAAGAATATTCTGCCACATATAACCCGGGCGCTCAATAGCAAAATCCCTCATGCCGTTTACAAATCCATTCCACTGGCCCACACGCGCCGGACTTTTCCACCGCTGAATAAATTGAGGCATCTCAGGTGCATACATCTGTTGAAAGCTGTCAATGATCTCTAACACCCGTTCCGTTTGAAAGGATGAATTCAAATGGTCGGCCATTCTGTTGATAAAGCTGTGGCGGAAAGATTCATTTTCCAGCAGGTTTCGGAGGATGAGGTTCGGCCATTCTGCTCCCTGAAAAGCGTTTTGCCGGGTAATATACTCCAGCATATCAAATTCCGGATCCTGAACAAAGCCGAAACCCACGTCCAGATCGTAAAAAAGCCAGCGCCAGCGTCCATCCAGGCCTGGCGGTGCGTTTCTGTCAAATGGAGTTCTTTTTCTCCAGAATTCGATATTCCCCTGAGGCCAGTCCGTGTTAAGAAAGAAGATTTCAGCGGTGTAATAATCCAGAAAATTGTCGATATCCATCATGGTTTTCAGCGTGTCCATATTTGCCTCAACAGACAAATCTCTGGATTCGATGAAATTGATCATCCCCTCATAATTCCCACCGTTTCCATACTCAACGTCCCACCGATTGCTCAGGTAGTCGATGCGATCGCCATCCACGCCATAAACCCGCTCTATGTAGTTATCATCGAACCGCTCGCGGATATTGTGAATACCCCAGTATTCCCCGTTAATGTACACGACAGATGCACGGGAAGCCTGTGTATCCATATTAAAATGGCTGACAATTTCGTGCGCTGCCGCATCCCGAAACATGGTATATCCCTGGTCATTCCCCGAATTTCTCAGTACCAGGCGCTCATAATCATCATAGGGAAGGTTTGGAAACACCTTGTAGGGTATGCTGCCTCTTCCGTACTCACTTCTGGCGTAAATTCGAAGGCTTTTTTGCGCATATCTCCTCGTAAAGCTTCCGTGAATCCGCACACCCACGTTTTGGGATACTTTAAGCTCACCCCCTTCATCAAAAAACTCCAGTGATGATTCCCGCTCCCACTCTCTCCCCCTCTGATAGTAGTTTCCCGTTTCGTCCAGATTTTCTTCGTAATGAATTCCCGGCACATAAATTCCCTCATGGTCACCGAATAGATTTGTACTGTCTGTTGTGATGGAGATCACCGGCAAATTGTGTTTATTGCGGCCCTCAGGAAATACAAAAAAGGAGTGCGTGGTTTGAGCCGGCCGGAACCCCTCCTTTACCGCCATGATCCTTAGAACGGTTCCCTTTGGAATCACTCCATCTGGCTCCTGATACCCGTACCATCCGTCCATAAAATTTGTGGGAATCGTTGAATACACGTTTGGTTCGGAGCTTCTGTCTGTTATCGAAATTGGGCCGTCATACACCATTGAATTTTCAGTCGGGGTTGAACCGTCCAGCGTATAGAAGATAGTAACGTCTTCGCGGGAATGGGCTATTTCAAGTTGAATGTCCGATGAATAGAAACCGGGGCTGTGAGAAAGTTCGGGGGCTTCGAGTGGATCGTCAATTACTTCCGTGTTATTGGTGCTGCCGGGTGTAGGCTGGTCAAACCGAAACCATTCGCCGGTTCCGTCGGGCTGGCGGCCCATTGAGATATCTTCGCTTAGTGCATATGAGGGGGACCGGTCTGACAGTGTTCCGTCTGGATGAGTTAAAAACAAAGCTTCACCCGCGGCTGCCACACCGTAATTTGTGTGAAGTTCAGAACCGGTACTGGCACGGTTCTTATCGGATGCCCAAATCAGCATGAATTCTCCCGACTGAATGGTAGTATCAGGAAAAGTCCATTTAAACGGTTCGTCTTCATCGTCCGAAAGGCCAAACCCGGACAGGTTAATGGGTTCATCACCGGAGTTAAAAATCTCAATCCAGTCTTCGAAATCACCATCTTCATCAGCCAATACGGAGCCGTTTGAAGACATGATTTCGTTCAGGTGAGGTTCCTGGGCAAATGTGTAATTGCCAAAAAATCCTACAAAAACGAATAACAGTAAAAAATAGCGTAAATAACTCCTCAAAACACCTCTCTATTATCAGCTCAGAACAGATAAACTGATGGAATATTGGAAAAACTTAACTCAATGTAAATATAAATTATTCATGAATTTGCGGGTAGGCTGTAAATTTGAAAATTGACACTATTAAGGCGGCTTTTAACTCATCAAAATAGCCTCCATTCTGGCAAAGCAAGTTCTGAATTTCTTGCTGATCCTTATGTGACCTCGTCCAAGTTTGATCCCGGATGTCAATAAAAACATTTTAGGAGAGTATTCCACGTATCCCTGTCGGGTTTCCTTCCACACAATCATCGTTGATAGTAAATGGCCCGTATTTGAACGCGTTTATATTGACCCTGAATAAAATTAAAAAAACTTAACATTCAATCGTTCAGGAGAAACTTGTGAGGCAAGGATGGCGATATCACCGGAAAGTGATCTAAGGGGAGTAGCAAAACAATGGGAGAGTCGGCAGCGTAACTTATAATTGTCTGCTTTTTGGGGGAATAACTGTGTGCTGCTTCAAGAGCAGTTACTATCTCAGGCTGTTTCGGAGTTTGCCGGGTTGAGACCCTGACGACTCAGGTACATCCGGGATCTCAATTTCTGGAGCTGAGCTGTTTTTTTCAGAGTGCTTTGATTCACTTGTTTTTTGAAAAGATGACTGCATCACAAAATCGGAAAGCTGGCAAGCGGTATTCAACACCTCTGATTTGTGTTTTTCCAAAGATTGTTTCATGAAATACCGTATCACCGGATAGCTAAAGAGCGAGAGACTCATGCCGGTTACAATACCTGGCCATGCTGTTCCGATAAGCTGCGAGCTGCCAAGTCCGCCAAATACTCCAAGCAAAACAAGAACGGGAATGACTAAAAATAAATGATTCAAGGAATTGTTCCACTCCATTCCCATTATCTGGCGTTTGCTAACGCGGATTCGAAACCTATTATCCCGTTGCTGTAAAAGCACACGGGTAAAGTAGATCCCTCCTTCCGTTGTATAATTCCACTCTGTAGTATTTGGTGACCTCTTAACTTTGGCTTTTCCTTCATGGGTTCCCCAGAGATTATTCCACCAATTCAGTTCATCCGTCGTTCCATAGATATGATTCAGCTCTGTTACAAGTAGTTCTGTGGTTTCCCTGTCAGGCTGTCGGTTGAGCCAGATTTCTGAGACGATCTCTTCCCTGTTTACTCTTACGTCATCCCCTGAGTAATTTCCTTTTACAGCCATTTCAGCAGCAGCCTTCTCAATAAGCTGTGGATCGAGTCCCGCTTCTGCAGCAACGGATTTAAGTTCATCAATGCTTAGACCGTTTTCCCCGCTTCCCCTGCTGCCCACTGATCTCTCTGCTTCAAGTTCGGCAGCTCTCTTGATCAGCTTTTGTACTTCATCTTCAGAGAATATTCGGTTCGGCATGGTAAGGAATTATTTATTTCACCTTTATCAGATATCAGAATATAGAAAAATCACTAAAAACTTACGGCTCCGGGCTTTATTTGTTACGTATTACACATGGCCACCAAGAAGTATGATTTTCTTATCTGAACTAGTTTATAAAATATTATCCAAACCATGTACCCCGATGATCGCCATCATCTCAATAGTGAAGCAGCTTTTTCAATGCCAAAATTTGTAAAAGAATACAAAGCGGCAAAACCAGCGGGCAAAAAAAAACCCTTGCAAGCATATAGCTTACAAGGGTTAAAGTGCCCTGGAATGGAGTCGAACCATCACGGCCCGACAGCTGTCGGGGCACACGCCCCTTAAAAATCTTTCGATTTCTTCTTGCAAACTTATAATGTTGAACCCAAAAATATCTACCCTATTTTACTCAAAACACAGTATGAGTTTACTGTTGATAGGACACAGTTCATATTTCCGCTCATCACCAGGAAAGATCTTCTGGAAGTGCTTTTTGGAGACAAAACAAAGGGGATTACGGACAGCACGTTTAACGATTACAGAATGTGGCTGGCAGAAATCGACCAGGAATTTTCGGGATTCAGGAACCACCCTCCTTCTGAGTGGGACTATAAGGAGTGGATAGGATACTCAAATTTGATGGAGGAAGAGATGAACTGGGGAAGCTACATATTCCGAGCGGATGAAGCTGATGGACAATTCAAGTTTTTAAGTTGAAAACAGCTGAAAAATAATTACTTATGAAGGGGTTTTAGGAAAAAGTTTACAAAAATTTTGAAGTATTCGGGACTTGCAGCGTATAGGTAGTATGGAAAATGACAAACGAACACCCAACGACGCAGTACTGGAAAGGATTAAAAGCCTTTTTGAGGCAGAAATTGAAGAAGTAGAGCTCGATGATGAGATGCAGCGATTTCTTGATGAAAGGATTAAGCTGGAACAAAGTGACGCATCATGGTCTCTGGATGCTTATTTACGGCTTTATGAGAAACTAAAAACGTACGGACTTGAAGAGAAAATGATGGAAAACCTGGAATTCTTCATCCGCATTGAAATAGAAGACAGCAGAGAGGATTTTTTAAAGTCAGAATTCTACAAAAAATTTAAAAACCACAAAATTGTGGCACGAGCAAAGAGAGATTATGACTAAAAAGAACTTCAGAGAAGAGATTAAACAGCATCTGATTCACTATAAAAAAGATGTTTTGAACATTTATGAACTGGGGATTAATGGAAATAAAAGATTTAAACGCCCATACGAGCATATTTTGCCTGAACGATTAAGCAGGCTGAACATCATAAAGCAGTATCGCGATGATTTCTTTGGCTCGAGTTATTCTGAAATCGAAACCCATGATTGTTTTCATCATTTAAACTCCTCACAGGCTCTCTGCATCAACCTGTTTTATCCACTCATTGCAGAAGACAGATTGAGTTTGATCGCCGAGCTACTGAATCTGCCACAAGATGAAATAAGGAACCCGGCGTTTGAATTCATAGCAGATCTTGAACAAACGGAAAGCGGAAGAACAAACTTCGATTTCTATTTTGAAATTGCACAACAATTCAAGGTTTATGTTGAGCTCAAATACACAGAAAATAAATTCGGCAATGTAAACATCAACCCGTATTACAAGAATAAGTTTGAAAAAACATATCTGCCGCTACTGGTAAATAACCCCTACATCCGCAAGGAGTTTAAATCGATGACCCCATTTTTGGAAAACTATCAGATCATGCGAAATCTTGTGCACATCGGCGACGACTCGACGGTAGTTTTTCTTTATCCTGAAGCAAACCGGAAGATTCATGAACAAGCTTTGCTTGCATTTAAGGAGATGGTTACGGAAAAGGGAAGGCAGCACCTGAAATTGCTTGCACTGGAAGAGACGTTACAGCATATTACAAGCAGTTTAAATTCCGGAAGACTAAAGAATCATTTTGACGATTTTGTAGAGAAATATTTGCTTTCATCAACAATAAACACGCAATGACATGGAGAATAATATTCTGATAAAGTTGCTGGAAGAGTTCAACCCAAAAAAACCAACCTTTCGGCCAACGGAGATTTATAATGAAGGATGGCTGCTAAGAATTTTGCTGCATGAACTCTCTAAGGCTGAGAATGCAGATGGATTACTTTCCTTTGAAAATGATGCTACATGGTTTTCTGAAGCGATGCTTCCCACAAAGTTTAAAGCTCGTTCCAAGAAGGAACTTGGCTACAAGGATAAGCTCGGTGAGAGCAGAACCAATGCTGACGGAGTGATTGGTCACATTAAAGTTGGCAATAAAGGAAAGGCGGATTTGGAACTTGCTGCCAATGCCAACCAATTCGTTGTGATTGAAGCTAAAATGAATAGTAAGCTGTCGAAAGATATAAGCAATTCAGATAACTATGATCAGGCGGCGCGAACGGTAGCTTGTATGGCTGAAACAATTAATTCAAGTAAGAATGTAGAACTTTCAGACATAGACAGTCTTGCATTTATAGTATTGGCACCACATCGTAATATTGAACACGATCCGAAAAAGAAGGAGCAATGTGACTTTTGGAAATTGGTTTCTAAAAAATCGATCCTTAATAAAGTTGAAGAAAGAGTAAGTAAATATAAGGGTGAAGGAGATTACGATAACTGGTACAACCAGTGTTTTACACCAACTTTGAAGAAAATAAAATTGGATGTGATAAGTTGGGAATCAGCCATCGAACAACTTCCGGCTGGGTCAAAAGAGAGGGTGAATCAATTTTATCAACTTTGCCAGAAATATAATTGATATCGTTTCAATAGATTTCGTAGATATAATTGCATCACTTTTTATAACAAACCTCTCAACCGTAAAAAACTGATTTCACTCGTGAATTATATCGAGATTTTATTAGCAATAAACTATTAAGATATGGCCTACAAAGCTAAAGAAATTGAAGTTCCTAAAGAAGATCCATTCAAAAACGATCGCTTAAATAGAAAGGACGAGGTTTTAAATATATCTACCCTTTTACAGAACATTTCATCACCTATCGTTTTTTCAATTAACGCTCCCTGGGGAACGGGTAAGTCTACATTCCTCCGGATGCTACACATGAATCTTTTGAACCAAGGAAACAATGCTATTTATTTCAGTGCCTGGGAAACAGATTTTGCAAGTGATCCTCTTTTAGCATTTCTGGGTGAGATTAATAAATCAATTACATCTCAAAACAAGAAACTAAATGTTGAGGCATGGAAAAATGCTAAAAAAGCAGGCAGCCAAATTATTAAGAGAGGCTTGCCAATTGCAATTAAACTCGCAACTATGGGTGTGCTGGATTTAGATAAAATCACAGAGGAAGAAGTTTCTAAGCTTATGGAGACCTATTCAAACGATCTAATCAAGGAGTACGAAGAAAGAAAAACGGCAATTGATGATTTCAAAAAGAACATTTCCAAACTGACTGGAAATGGAAAAGATGATACTTTATATATCATTATTGATGAATTAGATCGGTGCCGACCCACTTACGCTATCGAACTGTTAGAAAGAATTAAGCACTTACTCAATGTAAAAGGTATTGTATTTGTTTTAGCATTGGATAGGAATCAGCTTTCACATAGTGTTAAAGGAGTTTACGGAAATGATTTTGAGGCAAGGGGTTACTTAAAGAGATTCATTGATATAGAATACTCACTAAATGAAATCCAAGAGAGTGAGTATGTAGATTATTTATTCGACTATTTTGAGCTTAATGAATTTTTCAAGCAAGATAATAGAACGAAGATTAGTTCGCTCCAAAATGAAGAGTCTCATTTAAAACGTGTTTTGAAAACTCTTATCTCATATAAAAAAATGCCTTTACGAGATATTGAGCAGTTAATCGCTAAACTTAAGTTAGTGCTCCTTTCAACTAAATATAACGAGTTTACATATCCGGCTTTACTTGCGTTTTTACTCATTGTAAAAGAGTATCACACAGATTTATACAATGAATTTGTCGATGAGGGCTCCTCAGCTGAACCAATATTAGATTTACTGAAGAAAATAATACCTGAAGATCAGCTGTATGAATCATTTGAATGTGCTCTTATTGAAGGTTTTATTATATCTTCAAAGTACACTCAAGGGCAGCCTTCAGGTCAGCAAATATTAAATAAGTATGTAAAGAGATTAGATGGTGATGGAATAAGTAAAACTGAAAGTCAATACCTTGACAAGGTGAAAAGAATTGCAGAAAGCCCTACTGGTGGTATTGGTCGTTCAGTCAGCTTAAACCACTTAGTACAAAGAATTGAGATGTCAAAACAGTTTAACTTTGCTATAAATAGTGAAGAAGATGAATAACAACTGGTATCATAACTACAAACATAATTGTCTTTGAAGGTTGTTATTGTTAGGGTAAGAAGTCTCAAATCATCCACAATTGAAAAAAGTTAGCAGCAAATGCCCATAAAAAAATCAGACCTCTACGCCTCCATCTGGAAATCCTGCGATCAGCTTCGGGGCGGAATGGATGCCTCGCAGTACAAGGATTATGTACTCACCATGCTCTTTTTGAAATATGTATCGGATAAGTATGCCGGTGATCCGTACGGACTGCTGGATATTCCGGAAGGCACCACATTTGATGATTTAGTAGAGCTGAAAGGGAATCCTGAGATTGGCGACAAGATCAATAAAGAGATCATCGCCCCGATTGCCGAGGCGAACGGATTACAGGGCGTGATCGACCAGACCGATTTTAACGATGATGACAAGCTGGGCAGCGGAAAGGATAAGGTGAACCGGCTAAGCAATCTGGTCGGGATTTTTCAGGATGCAAATTTGGATTTTGGCGGGAACCATGCCGGGGATGATGACCTGTTGGGCGATGCCTATGAATACCTGATGCGTAACTTCGCCACCGAATCGGGCAAGAGCAAGGGACAGTTTTATACGCCTGCTGAGGTTTCTCGCATTCTTGCCAAGGTGATTGGCGTGGAGAAAGCGGACAGCCCCTCCCTTACCGCCTATGACCCGACAGCGGGGTCCGGATCTTTGATTCTCAAAGTGGCCGATGAAGCTCCGGTCGATATTACGATCTACGGACAGGAGATGGACGTGGCGACCACCGCCCTGGCTAAGATGAACATGGTGCTGCACAATCGCCCGGAGGCGGTGCACGACATCATGCGGGGTAACACGCTGGCCGATCCCAAGTTTACCGAGAACGGCTCGCTGAAGCGGTTTGATTTTGTAGTAGCCAATCCGCCCTTCTCCTATAAGTCGTGGACGAACGGATTGGAACCGGAGAATGATCCCTACGGACGCTTTGAGGGTTTTGGTATTCCACCGTCCAAGAATGGGGATTATGCTTTTCTGCTCCACATTGTGAAGTCTTTGAAAAATACCGGAACCGCTGCGGTGATTCTGCCTCACGGTGTGCTTTTCCGCGGGAATAAGGAGGGCGAGATTCGTCGTAACCTGATTGAGCGGGGCTACATCAAAGGAATTATCGGCCTTCCGGCCAATTTGTTTTACGGGACGGGCATTCCGGCCTGTATCCTGGTGCTGGATAAGGAGACGTCCGGCACTCGCGAAGGGATCTTCATGATCGATAGCAGTGACGGCTATATGAAAGATGGCAACAAGAACCGGCTTCGGGAGCGGGACATCCACAAGATTGTGGATCTGTTTCGCGGACAGAAAACCGAAGAGGGATTTTCGCGCTTTGTGCCGAATGATAAGATCCGCGCCAACGAGTACAACCTGAATATTCCCCGCTACATCGACGGCAGCAGCGAGGAGGATATCCAGGATATTGAGGCGCACCTGAAGGGCGGCATTCCCCGGCGCGATGTGGAAGGCATGAATCACTATTGGGAAGTCTATCCTGGGATGAAGGAGTCGCTGTTTGAACCGCTTCGTGAGGGATATCTGCAGCTGAAGCCGGATAAAAAGGCCATCAACGAGGTGATCTTCGGGCATCCTGAGTTTGAGCGGTATAGCCGGGAGCTGGCGGAACTGTATGTGGCGTGGAAGGATGCGCATTACGATTCCCTGAAAGCCATTGACGAGCAGACCCGCCCCAAGGATCTGATTGCCATGCTGGCGGATGATTTATTGGAACGCTATCGCAACAAGGCGCTGATCGATCCCTACGATATTTACCAGCACCTGATGAACTACTGGTTCGAGACGATGCGCGATGATGTGTATATGATTGTGGAGGAGGGCTGGACCGCCACGCTGGAGCCGGTTCGAAACAGCAAAGGCAACATCAAAAAGGGAGAATTTACCTGCGAGCTGATTCCCAAAGAGCTGGTGATTGACCGGTTTTTTTCGGATCAAAAAGCACACATTGAGGAACTGAAAAGTCAGCAGGAAGAAGCAGCTCAGCTAATGGAGGAGGCGGAAGAGGAGCACGCTGTAGAAGGCGGGCTTTTGGAAGAGGCCATGAGCGATACCGGTAATGTGACCAAAGGAAACCTTGCGTCTCGCATGAAAGAGATTAAAGACGATCGTGAATATTATGATGAATATGCCATCATGAGATACTACAAGAAGTGTTACGATCTCGAGCGAAAAGCCAAAAAAGCGGTGAAGGAGGCCAAACAGAAGCTGGACAAGCTGGTGATTGAGAAGATCCAGCTGCTCACCGATGAGGAGGTCCGCACGCTGGTGGTGGACGATAAATGGCTGCCGGTGATTAAAGGGCAGATTGACGGCGAAGCGGAGGCGATCTCCCGGAGCCTCACCCAACGGGTAAACGAACTGGCCGACCGTTACAACAAAGCGGTGGTGGAGATCAACGATGAGGTTGCCGAACTTGAGCAGCGGGTCAACACGCACCTGGAAGCGATGGGGGTGGCATGGAGCTGATGACCGAAGAGAAGAAGGGATTTAAGAAAACGGAAGTCGGGTTGATTCCAGAGGATTGGGATGTTTATGAGTTAGGTGAATTAGGCAATTTTAAAAATGGAATAAATAAGGGAAAAGAAGCCTTTGGGCATGGATCTCCGTTTGTGAATTTAATGGATGTTTTTGGTATTCGCTCAATATCCGATGTTAAACATTTAAACCTTGTTGATTCAAATACATCAGAAAAAGCCACCTATTCATTGGAGAAAGGAGATGTCCTATTTGTAAGATCTTCAGTAAAACCAAGTGGTGTTGGATTAACAACTGTAGTTGATGAAGATTTAGAAAACGCTGTTTACAGTGGGTTTTTAATTAGATTTAGAGAGAAGGGAAAGTTATATCATGACTACAAGGCATACTGTTTTCATGATCCTGGGTTTAGGAATAGATTGATTGCAAAATCCTCAGTCAGTGCAAATACTAATATCAATCAAGAAAGCTTAAAACTGTTAAGGATTGCTCTCCCCCCAACTCTCTCCGAACAGCAAGCCATTGCCACTGCTCTCAGCGATGTGGACGAGCTGATACGCTCCCTCGACGGCCTCATCCAAAAAAGGGAAGCGATCAAAAAAGGCACCATGCAGCAGCTCCTGACCGGCAAAAAACGCCTGCCCGGGTTTGATGGGGAGTGGGAGGTGAAGGCTTTGGGGGAATTTGCAGAGAATATTTCATCAGGAAAATCGAATACTAAAACTAAGGTTGGCAAATTCCCTGTTTATGGTTCTACTGGAATTATCGGGTGGGATACTACTTATGATTATAAAGGTGATAGGATCTTAGTAGCCAGAGTTGGAGCAAATGCTGGGACAGTTAACCAAGTAAATGGTAAATATAATGTCTCTGATAACACTCTGATGATTACTCTAAAATCAAATGTGAACATGGATTTTATACGTTATTATTTAATTCATTATGATCTCGGAACTTTGATTTTTGGATCTGGCCAACCATTGATTACAGGAGGCCAACTCAAAAAGTTAGATATAGAAATACCAAATTTAGATCTGCAGAATAAAATAGTAGAAATCCTGTCCGACATGGATCGTGAGATTCAGGTCCTACGCCAAAAGCGGGAGAAGACCTGGCAGATCAAGCAGGGGATGATGCAGGAGTTGTTGACGGGGAATGTGAGGTTGGTATGAAGAGATATAGTCGATTGATGTTAGGTGCTGGTAGTAAGTATACGGAGCAGTGCTACGAGGAAAACTTTATAGGTTTAGATTACGGGATGAATTTAGATTTATCTCCTTTTCTATTCGATGACTGGAGAAAATTTAATCGGGAGATGAGACCGGTATATCTGGAGAAGCATCCCCAAAAGAGTAAAATTGCTGCGGGTTTAGCTTGTGGTGCATTGTGGACAGTTGCCAAGGGTTTATCAAAAAAAGACATTGTTCTATGCCCTGATGGAGATGGCAATTATTATGTGGGTGAAATTGCTTCGGGCTATTATTATAAGGAAGATAAAATTCTTCCTCACAGACGAGATGTTGAATGGTATCCGGTTGTTATTGAACGAGCTGCTATGAGTGATGAATTTCAAAAGTCTACTACAAGTGGTGTGATTGTTGATGTATCTCAGTATGCAGAGGAAATTGAAGGTGTTATTGGCGGTAAGAAACCTCCTAAAATCATTACCACTGACGAAACCATCGAAAACCCCTCTGTATTTGCATTGGAAGAGCATTTAGAGCACTTTCTCGTTCATAATTGGGCACAAACACCTCTCGGAAAAGAGTATGAGATTTACACAGATGAAGGTGAGATCGTAGGAAAGCAATTTCCTACAGATACAGGCCCATTAGATATTTTAGCTATAAGCAAAGATCAAAACACACTTCTTGTGGTTGAGTTAAAAAAAGGACGTGCCAGTGACAACGTAGTTGGCCAAATACAGCGATATATGGGTTATATCAAAGATGAGCTTGCAGAGCAAGATCAAGAAGTAAAAGGAATTATCATTGCTTTAGAGGATGATATGCGTATTCGAAGAGCTCTTTCTGTAACAAAGGGCATTAGTTTTTACAGGTATAAAGTGAATTTCGAGCTTTTTAAAGAGATTTAAAGGATATTAGAAGATAAATATAGAGTTTTCTTCAATTAAGAAGCAGGAAATTTACATCAACTCACGGATGCCTGCGAATAAAAAATTACGGAAAGATGGACCTATTCAACACCAAGAAATTAGTAGAGAAAGAAGGAAAGCTGAAAGAGTTGGAATATCAGAATCAGCAGTTAAAATCTGATAACCAAAAACAACAAGAGGAATTGTCCGAATTAAAAGCAACCGTTGAGAAGTTGCATCAGGAGATGAAAAAAAATCAACAACTGCACGATGATGTTGTAGATACCATGATTGGGGAGATACAGGACTTTATGGTCGATAATCATGAGAAGAATCTAAAGTTTAAAACATTAGATAGTCTCTTTCCTCTGATCAAAGAACATATTCATTCGAATTATTTAACTGTACGTCTTGATATCTATGTTCCGTCATTTCTGCAAAGAAATGAAAATCTTCATCATAAGCTTCTTATCTCTTTGGCTCGTAAGTACTGTTATGGGTGGGTAGGAGAAGGAATCCTTGAACGTGGAGTTGTTCAAGATCTATATGTGAATAAGGATGAATTTACAAAAGAAACCATACTCTCAACATTCTCAAAGCATTCGATTGATGATGTCATTTTCATGCTTAAATCTTTGCAAAGTGATGTGTACGATCTGAGTGTTGAGAAAGCAATTATTAAACCCAAGAGATTTATATTCGAAAAGAATAGTGAAGAGTCAATTTCTATAAATATCATTTACAATGAAATTGGCTATAAAAGTAAGGGCTTCTAAACATGTCCGAAAAATCTGCATATCTATTGCTTCAAGAAATGCTAGTAAACACTCCTAATCGAGAGAAAAACGGGTACATCCAAGTAAAAATTGATGGCGATTGGCAGTGGCTTCACAGGGTGATTGCTAAAGAAAAAATGGGGTCAGATATATTTGAAGGGTTTGAAGTTCACCACATCGATGGAGACAGACAAAATAATCATCCTGACAATCTAAAAGTGTTGTCGAAAGAAGAGCATCAGGCTATACATCAGCAAAAAGATGAAAATGAGCCTGAGAAAAAGAAGGAAATCAAAGATTATATATCAAGTCGTATCAAACATATTCAGTCATCCGGTAGACAAGCGACTCAAAATAACAAGAAAACTGATTCTTATACAGAAGAAGATATTGCTGAACTGCGAAGCCGGTTAAATAAGGCCCGGATGTATTCCTTGCTATCCGAATTAAGAAATGACCGATTCAGCAGTATTCCATATGAAAGAATATGTACCCGCTGTGGTGGGAGTGGATATTTGCCGGAATACAATCATGTCGAAGGTGGCGTCTGTTTTGCTTGTGGAGGCAGCGGACGATCTTAATTATTTATGTAATAATGCTCTAACAACTATCTGGGGTAAGTAACATGCAGGATTCATTTGGTAAAGAGACGATAAAACAGTTACAAGAGTTCAAAGAAATATTCGAGCAGATCAAGCAGGGCATGATGCAGGAGTTGTTGACGGACAAGACGAGGTTAGTCACGGATTAAACGGATATTGGGATTGCACAGACTGGAAGTATTTTAAACTTCGTTTCGTTTATTTCGTTTAAATAAGTAGATTATCTATAATAAACTGAGAATAGAGTAAACGAGCACTACAATGGAAGCACTAAAAATACCCACACGGAAGGAACAGAGAATTGCACAGGAGAATAAAGAAATTCTCAACCGTATAGCCGGAAAGCTAAAGAGATCAACAAAAGAGATTGAGATTGAGGTTTCCGGGGAAAACGACACTATTAAAATACCTGTTTCAGCATTAAAACATTTAAACACGATCATAGATCTGACAGCACAGGGAAAGGCAATCACGGTGAATCCGGTTGATGCTGAAATTACTACCCAGGAAGCTGCCAACCTTTTGAATGTCTCCCGTCCATTTGTTGTAAAATTACTGGAAGAGAGGAAAATTCCTCATAAGATGGTTGGCTCTCATCGTCGAATCAAGCTTAAAGACCTGCTTGTTTACAAACAGCAAATGGAAAAAGAGCGTGAAGAAGCATTAACAGAATTGACACGTATCTCCCAGGAGCTTGGGCTTGATTACTGATTTATGCCTGAGCAAATAACAGCGATATTGGATGCAAATGTACTCTATCCATTTTTATTAAGAGATCTGTTATTGAGCTTTGCACAGCAATATCTCTATATACCCAAATGGTCGGATGATATTGAAAGGGAATGGAGCAGCCATCTTATTCAAGACAGACCAGATATTGAACCAGATAAAATAAAGCGTATTTCACATGAAATGAATCGTTCATTTGAAAACGCAAAAGTAATTGGTTACAAAGAAATAGAAAATAATCTGCAGTTACCGGACCCCGATGACAAACACGTTTTAGCAGCGGCTATCGTAAGTCGAGCGGATTTAATTGTAACCTTTAACCTTAAAGACTTCGAAAAAAAAGAATTATCGAAGCATAATATACATGCTGTTCATCCTGATGATTTTGTCATAAATTTGATTGACCAAGATGAAGAACAAGCAAAAAAGGCGCTTAAAAAAATGGTAAATAGAAGAAAAAACCCTCCAACTACCGAGCATGAATTAATAAGTATGCTTGAAAAAAGCGCTCTGCCTAAAACGTCAGAAAGGTTCTATGATCTATTTGAAGTACCACCTTTTATTTAAATTTTTGAGTTTTTTCTTTAATAAGGCAAATCACTATCTAACTTTTCGGTAAAAAAATTAAATAAGACATGACCGACGTAGGCCAAATAGAGCGAAACACTCAAAACCGGGTGGTAAAACTATTTCAGGACAGGCTGGATTATGACTACCTCGGTGACTGGCAAGATCGCGTTGGTAATGCCAATGTAGAAGAAGCCTATCTCAGGCCTTTTTTAAAAAGTCAGGGCTATGAAAATTCAGTCATAGAAAAGGCTATTCATGAATTGACGAAAGCCGCCCGGGTTCAAACTGAAGATCTCTATGACAGTAACAAGGTCGTATATAATATGTTGCGGTATGGGGTGAGTGTACGGCCAAAGGTGGGCGAAAATAGCGTCACCGTTCGTTTTATTGACTGGAAAAATGCCGATAACAATCATTTTGCCATTGCAGAAGAGGTCACCGTAAAAGGAGTTCATAATAAACGCCCGGATGTAGTGCTGTACGTGAACGGTATTGCCATTGGGGTGATTGAACTGAAACGTTCCAAGGTATCAGTCGGTGAGGGAATTCGGCAGAATCTGGACAACCAGAAAGACGATTTTATCAAGCCTTTCTTCAATACGATGCAGCTGGTAATGGCTGGAAATGATTCTTCGGGCATGCGATACGGAACAACCAAAACACCAGAGAAATACTACCTCGAGTGGAAAGAGCCAACCAGCGAAGAGTTTGACTACCCGCTGGATAAACAGCTGGTCCAGTTCTGCGAAAAGGGAAGGCTACTGGAAATCCTGTACAATTTCATTCTGTTTGATGGCGGAACCAAGATTGTCTGTCGCCACCATCAATATTTTGGCGTGAAAGCGGCACAAACGAACGTAGAGTTAAAAAACGACGGGATTATCTGGCATACCCAGGGAAGCGGCAAGAGCCTGACGATGGTGTGGCTGGCACAGTGGATCAGGGAAAACGTATCCGATTCGCGAGTGGTCGTGATTACCGACCGCACCGAACTGGATAAACAGATCACCCGTGTATTTAATGACGCGGAAGAACCGATGGAGCGAGCCACCTCTGGCGCAGATTTGATAGACAAGCTTAACAAACATGAAATCCCGCTGATATCCTCCCTGGTTCATAAGTTTGGTACCCGTGATGAAGGAGATCTTGGAGAGTATCTGGATGATATTCAACAACACTTACCCAAGAACTTCAAAGCGAAGGGAAACATCTTCGTATTCGTAGACGAATGCCATAGAACCCAATCCGGTAAGCTGCACAGGGCGATGAAGGCGATTCTGCCCGAGGCCAGCTTTATCGGTTTTACCGGAACACCGCTGCTTAAAAAAGACAAAGCCACCAGTTTGGAAACGTTTGGGCCGTTTATACACACCTATAAGTTTGATGAGGCCGTAGCAGACAAGGTAGTGCTGGATTTACGCTATGAAGCCCGTGATATTGACCAGCAGATTACCGATCAGGACAGCATCGACGAGTGGTTTGATGCCAAGACGCGGGGCTTAAATGATTTAGCAAAGATTGAGTTAAAGAAACGCTGGGGAACCATGAAGCAGGTGCTTAGTTCCCGCGATCGGTTAGAGAAAATCGCCACAGATATTTTTAAGGACTTTCAGACCCAGCCACGTTTGGATAGCGGGGAGGGAAATGCCATGCTGGTCGCCTCATCCGTGCTGGAAGCCTGTAAATTCTATGAGATCTTTCAGGAGTTTGATACAATGAAGGGGCACTGCGCGGTGGTCACCTCCTTCCAGCCAAACATCAATGATATAAAGGGAGAAGAGACCGGAGCCGGGGAGACAGAGGAACAGCTCAAGTACCGAATCTATACTAACATGCTGGATGGAAAGACAACCGAGGAGTTTGAAGACGAAGCCAAAAGAAAGTTTATTAACGAACCGGCCCGGATGAAGCTCTTGATTGTCGTTGATAAGCTCCTCACCGGCTTTGATGCCCCTCCCGCTTCTTACCTGTACATCGACAAGTCGATGCAGGATCATGGCCTTTTTCAGGCAATCTGCCGGGTGAACCGGCTGGATGATGAAAGCAAGGAATATGGCTACATCGTTGACTACAAAGATCTGTTCATGAGCCTGGAAGAATCGATCGATACCTATACCAGCGGAGCTTTTGAAGGATATGATGAGGAAGATGTAGGCGGGCTCCTGAAAGGCCGCTACGAGCAAGCCAGAGAGCGACTGGATGATGCACTGGATAAAGTTCATGCTCTGTGTGAACCGGTGCATCCGCGTACGCAAAAAGAATTTTTTAAGTTCTTTGGCACCGACTTTTCCGGTAAAACAGAAGAAGAGCTGAAGGAAGATGAAGAGAAACGTGTGAATCTGTATAAGCTGGTCTCTTCCCTCGCCCGAGCCTATGGTGATATCGCTAATGAAATGGATAAAGCGGGTTATTCACCTGAACAGACCAGCGATATTAAACATCAGGTAACATTCTACTCCGACTTAAAAGAGGACATTAAACAGGCCAGCGGGGATTACATTGACCTGAAGATGTATGAACCGGGAATGCGGAACCTTATTGACCGATACATAGATGCTTCCCACAGCCGGAAGGTGTCATCGCTGGATGATTACACACTGGTAGATTTGATCGTTAACAAGGGTCTTTCTTCACTGGATGATGTGCTATCGGAAAATATCAAGAATGATGAGGAGGCCATGGCGGAGACCATTGAAAATAACATCCGCAAAGTGATTATTGAAGAGAGGCCGGGGAACCCGAAATACTTTGAAAAGATGTCGGAGCTTTTGGAAGAGCTGATTGAGCAGCGAAAAAGGGCCGCAGCCGAGTATGCAAAATATCTTGAAAAACTGGCCGAACTTGCCCGGCAAGTAAAGCGTGTGGACGGTCAGGAGAGATATCCCTCCAACGTGCAGTCAAACGGGCAGAAAGCGCTGTACGACAACTTAAACAATGATGAGGAGCTCACCCTTACCATTGATGAGACGATCAAGTATACAGCAAAAGACGGATGGAGGGAGAACAATATCAAAGAGCGTCAGGTTGCCAATGCGATCAAGAAGCGTTTACCCGACGATGTGAACCTGGGACTGGTTATGGAGGTTATAAAGAATCAAAATGAATACTGAGCAGTATCATATTGAAGTGTCCGGCATTGATGTAGATGTGGTTAAGAAAGACATCAAGAACCTCCATTTGGCCGTGTATCCGCCTACAGGAAGGGTACGCTTATCATCACCCTACTCCATGAAACAGGAGTCTCTTCGATTGTTTATCATCTCCAAGTTGGGGTGGATCAAAAAGCATATCCGCAACATGAACTCGCAGATCCGTGAACCGGAGCGGGAATACATTCAGGGCGAAAGCCACTGGGTGGAAGGACAGCGCTATCTTCTCAACATCATTGAAAAGGAAGCCTCTCCCAAGGTCGATATTCGGAATAAGAAGTACATTGACCTGCAAGTCCGGCCAGGCAGCAACAAGGCCAAGAAAGAAGAGATTATGAAAGAGTGGTACAGAAATCGTCTCAAAGCCCAAATCCCGGACCTGATTACCAAGTGGGAAGACACGCTCGGCGTTGAACTCGAAGATTGGGGCGTTAAACTCATGAAAACCAAGTGGGGCTCCTGCAACATTGAAGAACGGCGTATCTGGCTGAATTTGGAACTGGCTAAAAAGCCCATACGATGCCTCGATTATGTGGTTCTCCACGAAATGGTTCACTTAAAAGAACGCCACCATAACGACCGGTTTAAAGCACTGCTGGATACATATATGCCGGGGTGGCAAAACGTGAGAGAAGAGCTGAATGAGGTGGTGTATTGAGAAAACCTGAAATCACATTAAAATCGATATCCGGTGGTATGGTGTTGAGTTCATTGTCCAGATGAGGGATTGAATTTTCTCTGGCTTAGCGGAATGCACTTTACCTTTTAGGTGGAAAAAACAAGTTGATCTTGTATTACCAAAAGCTGTTTGAGGTTTGACCCCGTCCCAATTTATATGCCACAAACAAAAAACCCTTGCAAGCATATAGCTTACAAGGGTTTAAGTGCCCTGGAATGGAGTCGAACCATCACGGCCGTTAGGCCACACGCCCCTCAAGCGTGCGCGTCTACCAATTCCGCCACCAGGGCAAAAACTGTACTTTACCAATATTTCAATCTATTCATTCAGCCAGGAGTCGAACATCCCGTCCCGACAGCTTTCGGGGCACACGCCCTCCATTGCGAGGGCCTGAAAATTCTACAGCTTGTGCAGATTTTAACAGACTACAAAGATAGCAGTTTTTTTGTGTAAATAGAAAGTCGGGTTTTCAGGATTTTTAATTTTTATCATCTGCCTCCAACTATTTTTTGGCTCTTCGAATTGCCGTTTCGTACTTTTTGTTCTTCTGCAGATACATCAGAAACAAACCTAAACGCACTCTACAATTTCCATGACAAACCAGGATGTTGCCGAAAAACTTCGCGAAGTATATACAATGATGCAGCTCGCCGGCGAAAACCGGTTTCGCGCCATTGCTTTCGATCGTGCCGCACAAACTATTGAAGCTCTCAAAACCGACATCCGTACTCATTTGGAGGAAGGCACACTCACCGATATTAAAGGAATTGGCAAGTCGATTGCAGACGACCTTAATGCATTTGCCGAAACAGGAACCATGCCTGTGCTGGTCGCTTTAAAAGAGAAGGTACCGAAAGGACTTGTGGAGTGGCTGAATATTTCTGGGCTTGGACCTAAAAATATAGTCAAAATTCATAAAGAGCTTGGTATTACGGAAATCAGAGAGCTCAAAGAAGCCTGCCAGAGCGGCGCTGTTGCAGAGCTGCCCGGGCTCGGCAAAAAGTCTGCCGAGAAAATTATCAAGTCGATCGAATATCTGGAGAAGTTTGGCCAACGCGCCCGGCTGGACCAGGCCTTCGAAATCGCACATCCAATTTTTCAGTTCGTAAAAGAGCTTGATGGTGTACAGCAGTGCGAAATTGCAGGTTCCCTGCGCCGTTCACGCGAAACCATTGGCGACATCGATATTATTGTCGCGGCCAACAAAGAGGATGCCGAATCTATTTTTGATGCATTTGTGAACCATCACCTCGTAGTTGAAGTGCTTGGCCGGGGCGATACCAAAAGCTCAGTTCGGACTGAAAACGGCCGCCAGGCTGATCTCCGAATTGTAAAACCTGAAGAGTACTCGGCAGCACTGATGTATTTCACAGGGAGTAAAGAGCATAACATTGTGATGCGTCAGCGTGCACGCGATCGAGGAATGTCTCTTAATGAGTATGGCCTTTTCAAACTTAACAGTGAAAAAGAGACCGATTTTGAACAGCCCGTTCATACCGAAACAGAATCTGATATCTATAAGAAGCTGGATCTCCATTTTGTGCCTCCCGAACACCGGGAGGACCGGGGCGAATTTGAATATTATGCCGGGCACGAGTCGATGGATCTTGTACAGGAATCTGACATTAAAGGCGTGGTTCACGCGCACAGCACCTGGAGCGACGGCAAGTACAGCATCAGGCAGATGGCCGAAGCCGCGATCGACCGCGGTTACGAGTATCTGCTGATTACCGATCACTCCAAAACAGCCGCTTATGCCGGGGGGCTTACTGTGGACGAAGTTAAACAGCAGTGGGAAGAAATTGATGAGCTTAATAACTCTTTTACATCTGAGGGAATTGACTTTACTGTGTTTAAAGGCATAGAATCAGACATTCTGAGTGATGGTTCACTCGACTACCCTGATGAGATTCTGGACGGGTTCGACTGCGTGATCGCAAGCGTGCACAATGGCCTTGAGATGGATGCCGAAAAGATGCAAGCCCGATTTGAAGCCGCAGTTAAAAACCCGTACACGAGAATTGTAGGCCACCCTACCGGACGCCTCTTACTAAAACGGGAAGAGAGCAAACTCAACCTCAACCGCCTGATTGAACTCGCGGCAGAGTGCAATACGGCCATCGAAATAAACGCGAGCCCATGGCGGCTCGATCTCGACTGGCGCTATGGAAACAAAGCAAAAGAAGTTGGACTGATGACGTCCATTAACCCAGACGCGCACTCTTTGGAGGGAATCGACGACATTCGCTTCGGCGTAATGATTGCCCGCAAAGCCAAATTTGAACCGGAACGCGTACTTAACACGTTTAGCGCTGAGGAGTTTAAAAAGTGGGTTTCTGAACGATAGTCCTCCTTTCCCAAACGGGATCCCTCCGGGAGAAATTGAAAAGACACACAAAGCGCGCCCGGGAGATGGCCCGACAGGCGTTGATTCAGGCAAAATTACAATTTTAAGAGCTCATAACTCTTTCGCTTAATCTCCATTCGGATTTTTCACCTTTCCCATAAAGAGGTTCACGCCGCTTGTTCTCTCGTGGATAATAAATACAAACGGCCTGTTTACCTCTAAGGCGGGCGGCATAGAGGTAACGCCAATGCCCACTGAAGTTGCTGCAGCGGCCTCGGTACCCTCCTCATCAACGGCTACAAAGGTTTTATGCTTCACCTCGCTGATGAACAGATTCTGCCCGGCCGGTTCCGCTATTTCGCTAAAGTCGGCTTCAGATTCCGAGAACGGAAGCATCATACCCATGGAGCGCAGTATGTCGTTGTAGCTAAGTTCATACTCAAGCTCAAATTTTGGAAGGCTCACCATTACTTCCCTTCCGGATGACCTCAGCCCCTCTCTCCACTGCGATACGTTTTCCGGGTTCACAGATTCCTCAACAAAATCGTCGATGGGCTTTTCGAAATCGGTGGGCATCAGCACACTCATGGAGTAGAGACTATCGCCATAAGGCAGCTCAATCATCTGCACATCTTCAGAAAAATAGGTGGCAAAATCGCCGCTCTGGTTCATCATGTCGACAGTGGTTTTGCTGCCGTCTTCAAGATAAAAATCAGCATCACGGGTGTCTTCTGCATCAAACTGTCGCAGCCAGTCTCCCTTAAAGTAGAGAGCATTGATCAGAAACATCACCATTTCATCCGATATCTCATCAATGATCGTCTCAATTCTTCCATTTGTGTTCTCGCTCACCCACGAGTTGATGACGTTCACCGAAGCGGGATCAGAAAAATTGAGAGCCTCACCCCTTGCATTAAACGACTCCTGGAGCCGACTTAGAAATTCCTGCTTCACTTCCAGTTGCTCATCATACCAAACCGAGTTGGCGATTTTCACGGCAACCTTTGAATCAACCGACATCAGGTAGTTCATCAACGATAGAAAATTCTGGTTGATTTCATCTTCACTAAGCCCTGAAAGCCCAAGAGTTTCTTTTATCTGATTGTGCGTTTCACCCTCCGCACCGTTCAAAACCATAGCAAGCGCCATAGATATGCTGAGCGGAGAGATAAACAGATTGTCAGCAGTATTGTCGTAACTGACGGTTTCCCTGAAAATTCTGTAGCTGAATGTTGCGTCGGACGATGCGATCGCCTTTTCTGATTCGCTTAGCTCTCTTGGAGGGTCAGGGTCCGTATCATCGGGATCTACGATATTGCCATTACAGCTTAACAGGCCGGCCAGTATCAAAAAAATAGTGATTAACGTAAGTGTACGCATATCTTCTCCTTTTTATGAATGGTACAACATTTAATAATACGATTAAAAAATTTTCACTTCATGCAGTTAATAAAATTTCCTTTATCTTTGGTGACTGCATATGCTTACAAAAAGAATCATACCGTGTCTCGATATCAAGGATGGAAGAACCGTTAAAGGCGTCAATTTCGAAGGCCTCTTTGATGCCGGTGATCCCGTTGAGCTCGCCAGGCGCTATACAACCGAAGGCGCCGACGAGCTTGTGTTCCTTGATATTACTGCAACAAAAGAAAAACGAAAGACACTTGTAAACCTTGTGAAGAAAATTGCTCAGGAAATCAGTATTCCCTTCACCGTTGGCGGCGGCATTCGCTCTGTTGATGAGATTGAGGACATACTGAAAGCCGGAGCAGACAAAGTTTCTTTGAACAGCGCGATTGTCCGAAATCCCCAACTACTCACGGATGCATCGGAAGCGTTTGGATCACAGGCTGTTGTAGCCGCAGTAGATGCAAAACGCAAAGGCGGCAGCTGGGAGGTATATGTAAAAGGGGGGTCGGAGCCCACAGGTATCGACGCCATCGAATGGATGGTTGAAACGGAACATCGCGGAGCCGGTGAGATTCTGCTTACGAGTATGGACCGCGACGGTACAAAAGCGGGTTTTGATCTCGAACTGCTGAAAAAAATCAATAGCCTTGTCACCATTCCGGTCATTGCCAGCGGCGGGGCAGGAACCATGCAGCACTGTTGCGACGCCGTTCAGATTGGAAATGCAGATGCCGTACTGGCAGCCAGCATTTTCCACTTTAAGGAAATTGAGATCTCCGATTTAAAACAGAAAATGGCACAGGACGGAATTCCTGTACGCCTTGTTGAACCACACTAAAGTAACACTACATATTTATGGCAAAAGAAGAAGTCGAATTTATTTACGACCTGGAAAGAGTCTTAACCGAACGTAAGAAAGATCTGCCTAAAGGGTCCTACTCTTCCAAACTGTTCAAAAAAGGAATTGATAAAATTGCTCAGAAACTGGGTGAAGAAGCCGTTGAGACAATCATCGCTTCGAAAAACAAAAAAGATTCAGAAGTGATTTACGAATCTGCTGACCTCATTTACCACCTTATGGTTCTTCTTGTTGAGCGCAATATCCCTGTAGATGCCGTATTCCAGGAGCTTATTGTGAGAAGTAAGAAGTAGATTTAGGATGTGAGACCTGAGATTTCGTTCAGGCAGTCTTTCTCAGGTTTTTTATCTTCCTTTTTTCAATAACTGTTTTTTACCCGGCTCGGAAAAGTTTACTGTCCTGTTTTTTTAGCGGCGCAATGATGATATCTGCGTAGGCACCGCTTGCGTTATCATCCACAACGATCTGGGGTGTCCCGTTGATAAGTTCTAACGAGTCCCGGTGCGCATGGCCTGCAAAAACTGCCATTAGCTGCGGGGTATCGAACACATCTTTATAGAACTGAAAGGTTGTCTCGCTATGGCCCTCTTCAGGCCACTTCTCTCTGCCTTCCAGCTCATAATTATTGTCTGTTTCCGCTCCCCATTCCGGGTGTCCGCACCCGTATAAAACGGATCGGCCCGGTGCATAAAGCGGAATATGCATGCAAAGAATCAGGGGTTTATTCATCTCTTTCTGCTGATGAAAGAACTGAAGCTGCTCATCCGAAATTTCGTATGTGGAATTATCCAGTGCTACAATACGGACATCGCCGAGGTCGTAAGCCGTCATCATGGGGTTTCGCCCGGCATAAACGGGCAAAAGCCTCTCCTGAATCCAGGTTTCCCTGAGTTCATCAATGGAGCCCTCCATACCTTCGTAGTGCCAGTCGTGGTTCCCTGAAACAAAAATATGCGGGATATCTACGCTATCCAGCTGCTCCATCGCCCATTCCACAGCGGCCTCAGAGGGGAAACTAAACAGATCCCCGATAATGGCAATCAGATCGGTCTCATTTTCTTCTGCAAAGTTCAGTGTATTTACAAAGCACTCTTCAGGATGGGTAACTTCATTGGTCTGAAAGTGCCTGGTTTCGTTATATGCCCCCGCCATACGAGAGCTGTATTTTCTGAAAGGCCTGCCCCGCTCATCATCCCTCCACAGATGTGTATCCGTAATAATCATGAGCCGATGCTCTTTCGACACTCGATCGGAATAGATGCGAAGACTCGGTCCCGACTTGGTAATGACAGGTTTTTCATGGTTTTGAGCCCGGAATTTCTCCTTACCGGGCTTTAACAATCCGGGAAGAACTGAGGCTGCTGCCGACCATGTTATAAATTGCCTGCGTTTCATAAGTAAGTACTGAGTCGCTTGTTAATTTGCAGGGTACACGTAATAAGCTTCAAAACTCAGCGGTATTCCCAGTGCCCAGTACACAAGCAGGAAGATCGTCCAGGTAATGAGGAAGATAATTGAGTAGGGAAGCATCATGGAAATAAGCGTGCCGATACCCGTATTCTTCACATATCGCTGACAAAAAACAACCACTAACGGGAAGTAGGGAAGCAGCGGCGTAATGATGTTCGAAACCGAATCGCCCACTCTGTAAGCAGCCTGTGTAAGGTCGGGAGATATTCCAAGCTGCATAAGCATGGGTACAAAAATCGGGGCTATGAGTGCCCATTTTGCAGACGCCGAACCCACCAGAAGATTGACAAACGCGCTGAGAAAAATAATACCCACTATCGTAACCTGTCCGGGAAGCGAAAGTGCCTCAAGGAAGTTTGCACCTTTCAGCGCAACCAGCAGGCCGATATTTGAAGAGCTGAACGCATCAATAAAAAGAGCACAGAAAAACGCCATTACAATATAATAGCCCATGCTCTCCATCGACTTGGTCATGTTGTCGATCATATCTTTAGAGCTTTTGTACTTCCCGGATGCATACCCATACACAACACCCGGAATAAGCAGGAGAACAAAGATCAGCGGCACAATGGCCTGCATCAGCGGTGCATTAAAAGAAACAAGAGACATCTCTTCGGGATCAAGCATTCCGGGACCACGGAGCGAAGAGCTTTCGGGGAGTGCCCAGAGCACAAGCCCCACAATTCCCAGAATCATCGCACCAAAACCCAGCCAGAATGCCCGGCTCTCTCTGTCACTTACAGTTTCCATTTTTGGCATTTCATCTTCGTCACCGTCAACCACTACTCCCTGAAGCCGGGGCTCCACAATTTTATCGGTAACGTACCAGCCAACAAGAACAATCAGAATGCTCGAGGCAGATGTAAAATACCAGTTGTTGATAGGGTTCAGCGCAAGATCCGGATCAAGAATATTGGCCGCCTCCAGGGTAAAACTCATAATGAGCGGGTCAATCGCCGAGGGTATAAAATTGGCTGAGAAGCCGCCACTTACCCCTGCAAACGCAGCGGCAATTCCCGCCAGCGGATGCCTGCCGGCCGCGTAAAAAATCACACCTCCAAGCGGAATCACCAATACATAGCCGGCATCGGCTGCGGTGTGACTCACAATCGCGATTAAAATAAGCATGGGTGTGAGCAGAGCTTTTGGGGTAAAATTGAGCAGTTTCTTAAGCCCGGCATCAATCCATCCCGAGTGCTCTGCAACACCAACCCCCAGCATGGCAACCAGAACGATACCCAGGGGAGCAAAAAGCACAAACGTGTTGACCATACTGGCCAGAAATGCCGCGAGATTGTCTCCGGTCAGCTGATTTTGTACTTCCAGTACTTCACCAGTGCGGGGATGCACCTCTCCAAAATCGATGGGAGCAAGTATGGCCGAAAGCACCCATACAAAAGCCATTAAAAGAAAAAAGAGCATCGCGGGATCGGGAAGTTTGTTTCCCAGCCTTTCAATGCCGTTTAGAAATTTATCAAATAGTGAGCTCTTTCTTCCTGATTCAGGAAGGTTTTGTCCGGAATCGTTCTTTTCTTCAGCCACGAATTACTTGTTATATTTTTGTTTTGATTGCGTCAATGGCTGAAAATAAGAGATTTGGAGTTGGAAGCAAACAAGTTTGCTGACTCACCCCTGCACCCCTCTCTACTCACTCCGTTCGCAAAGAGGGGAAACGCCGTCATCCCATTTTGAGCAATAAATTTAATGCTTACCTCTGTCATTGTTTTGATGTACCCCCTCAGCTGTAGATAGCTTGTTAGAAGGAAAAGTGTTAACCTACTTCAGGAATAACAGTAAATAAACATAAAAACTGTCAACCTAAATCAGGAACAGACCGACAGAGCCTGCTCCGACCCTTCGGAGGGGTGAGTCAAAAAAGTGTAGGGATTTCCCAGCTATCAACAAAACTACGACCAGGAAAGAGATCTCGTTATCGGGAAAATGGAATTGACAGTAATCCGGTTTAAAAACGAGGAGGTTAGAAATACCGATGTACTAAAGCCGAAAATTATCTCGCATTTTGTCTGACTCACCCCTGCGCCCCTCTCTACTCACTGCGTTCGCAAAGAGGAGAAACGCCGTCATCCCATTTTAAGCAATAAATGTAATGCCTACCTCCGTCATTGTTTTGAGGTACCCCCTCTCTGTTCGACAAAGAGGGGGAAAGGGGGTGAGTCAAAAAAGTGTAAGGATTCCACCAAAAGCGGTTCATAATAGAAGAACCATATCATAAACCATGATCAAAATGACATACCGGCGAAGCATTACAAAACTGGCAAGAGAACTGAGAAAACAGCAAACTCCGGCTGAAAAAATTCTTTGGGCAGAATTGAGAAATCGCAAGCTGTGTGGAGTAAAATTTTTTAGACAGCATCCACTCATTTATGAAGAAGATCGGGGGAAAATCCATTTCTTTATTCCGGATTTCTATAGTGCAGAGCAGAAATTAGTGATCGAACTGGATGGTAAGATTCACGAGTACCAAAAATATTATGATCAAGAAAGGGACCTCATCATTAAAAAAATGGGCTTAACTGTAATCCGGTTTAAAAACGAGGAGGTTAGAAATCTCGATGTACTAAAGTCGAAAATCATCTCGCATTTTGTCTGACTCACCCCTGCACCCCTCTCTACTCACTCCGTTCGCAAAGAGGGGAAACGCCGTCATCACATTTTAAGCAATAAATGTAATGCTTACCTCCTTCATTGTTTTAAGGTACCCCCTCTCTGTTCGACAGAGAGGGAGCCAGAGCCTGCTCCGACCCTTCGGAGGGGTGAGTCACATATCCGTAACGCACCCCTCACTCGCCGTGGAAACCGATTTCGCATATTTGTACAGAATCCCGCTCTGATGTTTGAGCGCCGGTGCATTCCAATTGCTTCTGCGCTTTTCAATCTCTTCATCGGTCAGATCCACATTTAAAATCCGGTCATCTGCGTTAATGGTTATCACATCGCCATCCTTAAGCAGGCCGATGGTTCCGCCCAGCTGCGCCTCCGGTGTTACGTGTCCTATCACAAAACCGTGGGTTCCCCCCGAAAAGCGTCCATCGGTAATTAAAGCCACATCATTTCCGAGACCGGCCCCCATAATAGCAGCCGTGATGGAGAGCATTTCACGCATTCCCGGCCCTCCTTTAGGTCCTTCATAGCGAATTACCACTACATCACCGCTCTTTACTTTTCCTGCTTGAATGCCATCGAGGCAGTCCTCCTCCGATTCAAATACTTTTGCCGTACCGGTGAATTGTGTTCCCTCTTTTCCCGTAATTTTTGCCACGCTTCCCTCAGGAGAAAGATTTCCATACAGAATCTGCAGGTGTCCGGTTTTTTTGACGGGATCCGAAACCGGGTGAATCACATTCTGCTCCTCCAGGAACCCCGGAAGGTCTTTCACATTCTCTTCCAGAGTTTTGCCGGTAACGGTCATACAGCCTTCATGTAAAAAACCTTCCTCAAACAGATACTTCTGAACCGCCGGCACACCGCCCACATTATACAGGTCCTCCATTACATATTTTCCGCTCGGTTTCAGATCGGCAAGAAATGGCGTACGATCACTTACCGCCTGGAAATCATCAATCGTAAAATCCACTTCGGCCGCCCGGGCGATGGCCAGCATGTGCATAACGGCATTGGTGGATCCGCCCAGGGCAATGATGATAGCAACCGCATTTTCCAGAGACTTTCGGGTGATGATATCTCTCGGCTTGATATCGTATTCCAGCAGGTTCAATATGGCTGCGCCTGCTTTTTTACACTCATTAATTTTTTCCGTATGGGTTGCGGGAATCGACGAACTGTACGGCAGGCTCATTCCCAGCGTTTCGATAGCCGAAGCCATCGTATTTGCTGTATACATTCCGCCGCAGGCTCCCGCACCCGGACAGGCATGCTTCAATACCTGGTTCATCTCCTCCTCATCAATCTCTTTCGACAGATACTGCCCGTACGATTCAAACGCAGATACAATATCGAGTTTTTGTCCGTTCAGGTTTCCCGGGCGAATAGTTCCCCCATACACCATGATAGAAGGCCGATTCAGACGTGCCATTGCCATCACCGAGCCCGGCATGTTTTTATCGCATCCAACCACCGAAATATTGGCATCGTACCACTGGGCACTCATCACTACTTCGATGGAGTCGGCGATGATATCCCGCGATGGCAGGGAGTACTTCATACCCTGTGTTCCCATCGAAATTCCGTCACTCACTCCTATGGAGTGAAACACGAATCCAACCAGGTCATTCTCCCAAACATTTTCTTTGATAACGGCGGCCAAATCATTCAAATGCATGTTGCACGGATTGCCATCCCAGCCGGTGCTTGCGATCCCCACCTGGGCCTTTTTCATGTCATCCTCGCTCAGCCCTGCAGCGTAGAGCATCGCTTTCGACCCAACCTGGGCCTGATTTTCGGTTAGTCTGGAGCTGTATTTGTTGAGTTTATTCATGCCTGATTGATATTTATTTAAACTACTGTATTTAATGTTTTTAATTGCACTGTTTTTGTAATTTGGAAGCGCTTTTAATAAAAATGTATTTTAATGTCAATATGCTTCATAAAAATAATTCAAATTGTTCTTGACACAAGATCTATCTATATCTATGTTTTTTGCAAGCGATTATTGAACAACAGATTACAAATTGTCTACCGCAAACACACATACATTTTTAACCGCTCGCGGCGATCTCATTTCCGCATCAGCTAAAGCTAAGGCTTTCAACGAAAAAAATGAGTTTGCACTTCTTTTTGTAGTCTCTTCTTTACTTTCCATTCCAGCTACTTCTTCAGTAATCGTTTCCAACATAATCAGTAACTCTGACCTTCTGATTATTCTGTCTATTCTAATTTCCGGAATTCTAATTCTAAACCTAATTATTAGCTAAATAAGCTGCCGGGGGTTAGAACCAAATCATTTTTGCTGATTTATTTTTGACCTCCGGTGGGGAAAAACCACCCATGAGGAAATATGAAATCAAATAAATCTGCTTCTACTGCGAAAAACCTTGGCTCAACACCGTCTTTGCACGCTATCAAAAAACCGGCACCTGATGTTCATGCGCAAAGTTACAACGGCGCCGAAATTCTGATAAAAACCCTCGTCGATCTCGATGTAGATACTATTTTCGGATATCCGGGAGGAGCAGTGCTGCCGGTATATGATGCCCTTTTCGATAATCATGACCTTAACCACATCCTCATTCGCCACGAACAGGCCGGTTCGCACGCAGCAGACGGATATGCCAGGGCCACAGGGAAACCGGGCGTAGTTTTGGCGACATCAGGACCTGGCGGCACCAATACCGTAACCGGTATCGCAACGGCTATGATGGACTCCATCCCCCTGGTTGTACTCACGGGTCAGGTGCCAACCGGAGTCATTGGAAACGATGCCTTTCAGGAAGCAGATATTGTTGGAATTACCAGGCCTATCACAAAGCAGAATTATTTGGTGCGCGATGTAAACGAACTGGAGAGCGTTCTTCGCGAAGCATTTCATATTGCCACAAACGGCAGGCCGGGCCCCGTGTTGGTGGACCTCCCAAAAGATATGCTCAATACAAAGGGCCATTTTTCAGGCTTGAAAAAAGTGGAAATACCGAGCTTTAAACCCACTCTTCATGGCCATCAGCCCCAGATTACAAAAGCGGCCGAAATGCTGAGCAACGCAAAAAAACCGTTGATCTACGCCGGCGGAGGCGTTATTGCCGGTGAAGCCTGGGAAGAACTTACAGCTTTTGCCGAGAAAATGAATATTCCCGTAACCACCACGCTGATGGGCCTTGGCGGTTTTCCCGAAAGCAAGCCGCAATCACTTGGAATGCTGGGAATGCACGGTACATGGTACGCCAATATGGCGATGACCGAATGTGATGTTCTTATCGCAGTAGGAGCAAGATTTGATGACCGCGTTACCGGACGGCTTGATGGTTTCTCACCCAACTCGCGAAAAATTCATATCGATATCGACCCCTCCTGCATCGGAAAGAACGTGGAAGTGGAAGTGCCAATCGTAGGAGATGTGAAGCATGTGTTACCCGGTATTCATGAAAAAGCCAATCCGCCGGAAATTTCAGAGTGGTGGGATACCATTCACAACTGGCAAAAAGAACATCCTTTGAAAGTTCCCGAATCCGAAACTGAGATTTATCCACAACGGATGGTGAAGATGATTTCGGAGATTACCGAAGGAAATGCCATCGTTGTCACAGATGTGGGGCAGCATCAGATGTGGGCCGCACAGCACTATCAGTACAATCATCCAAGGTCATGGATCTCATCCGGCGGGCTCGGAACCATGGGTTACGGTTTTCCGGCAGCCATTGGAGCAAAACTTGCCAAACCCAACCGTGATGTGGTTTGCATTACAGGTGATGGAGGATTTCAAATGTCATCGTACGAACTGGCCACGGCTGTGGAGTATAAAATTCCTGTGAAAATTGTAATTATGAATAACAACTGTCTCGGGATGGTTCGGCAGTGGCAGCAGCTCTTCTATAATAAACGATACAGCTCTTCGGTTTTCGGATCCAACAACCCCGATTTCGTAAAAATGGCTGAATGCTACGGCGCCACAGGTTTACGTGCCGAAACACCTGCCGAAATGGAAGAAGCCCTCAAAAAGGCCATGGCGATTAACGACGGCCCGGTATTGATGGACTTCAGGGTTGTTGCCGAAGAGAACTGCTATCCCATGGTTCCATCAGGTGCGGCTTTAAATGAAATGGTAGAGTCAGACGAGGAGTGCTGATATCTGCCCTCAATCAAAAATCTTATATGATGAATTACGGATAGGAATGGAAAGCATCAACGTACGAAAAGACTCGCGACACACACTTTCGGTATTGGTTAAGCATAATCTCAACACGTTTTCAAGGATCATCGGAATTTTTAGCGGAAAAGGCTTTGAGCTGGAGAGTGTTACCTTTGCTGCGGAAGCCGAACCGGGAATGGCAAGAATTACCATTACCACCTTTGGAGATGAAAAAACAGTAGAACAGATTACCAAGCATCTTCACAACGTCATTGATGTCAGTAAGGTTACCGATCTGACTCATAAAAAATGCATAGAACGTGAGCTTGCCATTGTGAAAGTGTCGACCGCGAAAGCAGGCCGACCCGAGATTATGCTGATTGCACAGGCCTTTAAGGCAAAAGTGATCGACATCACCAGTGATAAGCTTGCACTTGAGGTTACCGGGAACACCGATAAAGTAGATGCGATGATCGGAGTTCTTAAACCTTATGGCATTACCGAAATGTCGCGCACGGGAAGCGTGGCTCTTAAGCGTGAGTTCCAGGGAACAACCCATCACGCCTGATACCGACCAAAAACGAATTAAACAGAAACAACAGACTAACTAAGTACAGATTAAAGAATGAAAGCAACAACGTATTACAACGGCGACGCCGACCTCGACCTGTTAAAAAATAAAACGGTAGCCGTTATCGGCTATGGCAGCCAGGGACATGCCCATGCATTAAACCTGAAAGACAGCGGAGTAGAAGTAGTTGTCGGGCTCAGAAAAGAGAGTTCGTCCTGGAAAGACGCCGAAAAATCTGGCTTATCAGTTTTTGAGACCGCTGAAGCTGCAAAAAAGGGCGACATGGTAATGGTTTTAATTCCGGACCAGCACCAGGCAGCCATCTACAAAAAAGAGATTGAGCCAAACCTTGAAGCCGGTAATGCGCTGATGTTTGCACACGGTTTTAATATCCATTTTGACGCTATTGTCCCTCCCAAAGACGTGGATGTATTTATGGTTGCTCCAAAAGGCCCGGGACATCTTGTGCGCCGGGTTTACGCAGAAGGATCGGGCGTGCCCTGCCTCTTTGCCGTATATCAGGACGCAAGCGGATCAGCAAAAGAAACCGCCCTTGCATACGCGAAAGCGATTGGAGGAACCCGTGCAGGCGTGCTCGAAACCACATTTAAGGAAGAGACCGAAACCGACCTTTTTGGTGAACAGGCTGTTTTATGCGGCGGAGCGTCGGAGCTGGTCAAGACCGGATTTGAGGTTCTTGTTGAAGCCGGGTATCAGCCAGAAATCGCCTACTTTGAATGCCTCCACGAATTGAAGCTTATCGTTGATCTTATGTATGAAGGCGGGATTGAACGGATGTACTACTCCGTAAGCGACACGGCTGAATATGGCGGACTCTCTCGCGGCACCCGGGTTGTTGATGCTGATACTAAAAAACGAATGAAGAGTATTCTTGAGGAGGTTCAAAGCGGGGCTTTTGCCAAAGAGTGGCTTAAGGAGAATAGCGACGGACTCCCAAAACTGACCGAAATGAGAAGTTCACTCGGAGACCACCAGATCGAAAAGGTAGGAAAAGAACTCCGCTCAATGATGGAGTGGATTGAGAAGTAAGTAACTCTCCCCTTGAGGGGAGTCCCCCGACATTTCGGGGGGAGGGGTGTCACAAGTATGGTGCTTGAACATCACCCCTTCTCCCACAGGGATCCCATTGGGAAAAGGGGGATTTTAAAGCGGCAAATTTCAAACATAAACGCATATGCCAAAACGCATTCACATATTCGATACCACATTACGGGACGGAACCCAGGGCGAAAAGGTCTCTTTTTCGGCTGAGGACAAGTTTCGTATCGCCAAAAGGCTCGATGAGTTTGGTATCGATTACATTGAGGGCGGCTGGCCCGGCTCCAACCCGAAAGACATGGCGTTTTTCGAAAAAGCAGCTACTCACAGCTTTCAGCACGCAAAAGTTGTTGCCTTTGGCAGCACCTGCCGGTCAGGGAATAAAGCTTCTGAAGATCCCAATCTCCAGGCATTGATTAAGGCCGGAACTCCCGCTGTTTCGCTGTTTGGCAAGTCGTGGCTGCTCCACGTAACCGAGGCTCTTAAAATTACGTCTGAAGAGAACCTGATGTTGATTTCGAGCTCAGTTTCCTATTTGAAGGAGTACGGGAAAGAAGTTATTTATGATGCCGAACACTTTTTTGATGGTTTCAAAGATAATCCGGAGTATGCAGTTAACACATTGCAAGCCGCAGCAGATGCAGGTGCCGATGTTTTGGTTTTATGCGATACAAACGGAGGAACACTTCCTCATGATCTGTCCCGGATTGTAAAAGAGGTCTGTTCAAAGGTAAACACTCCTGTTGGAATTCACTCTCACAACGATTCTGAAATGGCGGTCGCAAATACAGTTGCGGCGGTAGAAGCGGGTGCAGTTCACGTTCAGGGAACCATAAACGGATATGGTGAGCGCTGCGGAAATGCGAATCTCTGCTCCGTGATTCCCAACCTTCAGCTGAAAATGGGCTATCACTGTGTTCCGGAGGTCCAGATGGCCCACTTATCCACGCTTTCAAAATTCGTGAGTGAACTCGGAAACCTCACCCCCGATAACAAACAGCCATATGTAGGCAAAAGCGCATTTGCCCATAAAGGCGGCGTGCATGTAAGTGCGGTAATCAAGAACGAACAGACCTATGAACACATCCGGCCCGAACTGGTTGGCAACAGCCGAAGAGTTCTCGTTTCTGATCTTTCCGGGAAAAGTAACGTCTCATACAAGTCGGAAGAGCTTGGTTTTGAATTTGATAAAAGCTCGGTGGAAAGTTCAAAAATTGTATCAGAACTGAAGAAGCTTGAAAATGAAGGGTATCAGTTTGAAGCGGCTGAAGCATCGTTTGAGCTGCTGGTGAAAGAACTCACAAACAGTGCACCGGAGTTCTTCAGTCTCGAAGGCTTTCGCGTGATTATGGAGCGCAACGCAGATGGTGTGTCCCGTTCGGAAGCTACGATTAAAGTTTGCGTAAACGGCCAGATGGAGCTGAGTGCCGCAGAGGGCAATGGCCCTGTTCACGCTCTGGATGCCGCACTCAGGCGGGCATTGTGCGAGTTCTACCCCGAAATTAACACCATGCATCTTCAGGATTACAAGGTGCGCGTGTTGAATGAGAAAGACGGCACGGGAGCAAAAGTTCGCGTGCTGATCGACTCTGCCAAAGAGGGTGCAAGCTGGGGAACCGTCGGAGTATCAGAAAATATAATCGACGCCAGCTGGAAAGCTCTCTCCGAGGGAGTTACCTATTTCCTCATGAATCAAAACAGTAAAGCAAAAAAGAAATCGGACACTAAAACGGCAGAAGCCGGGATCGCCACCTAAAAAACGAATTTCGACATACGTTTTATAACAGAACAACAAAAACAGACAGAACCATGGACAATCACATTACCATCTTCGATACCACACTTCGGGACGGTGAACAATCACCGGGCTACAGCATGAACAAGCAGGAAAAACTGCGTCTTGCCCTACAGCTCGAAAAACTGGGTGTTGATGTGATGGAAGCCGGTTTCCCGATCGCCTCTGACGGTGACTTCGAAACGGTTAAGGAGATTGCAAAAGCTGTAAAAAACAGTACCGTTGCGGCACTTTGCAGAACCCGAAAGATTGACCTGGAGCGGGCAATATCCGCTGTAGAAAACGCAGCAAAACCGCGAATTCACACGTTTATCGCAACCAGCGATATTCACCTGAAGTACAAGCTTCAGAAATCGCGAGAGGAAGTGCTCGAATCTGCCGTAAAAGCCGTTGAGTTTGCAAAGTCACATGTGGATGATGTGGAGTTTTCTGCCGAGGATGCATCCAGAAGCGATCCGGAATTTTTGATTGAAATTTTTACCGCTGTTATAGAGGCAGGGGCAACCACGATTAACGTCCCCGATACGGTTGGATATGCACTGCCGTGGGAGTTTGGGGAACTGATCAAAAAGCTGAAAAATGAGATACCAAATATCGATCGGGCGGTGATTAGCGCCCACTGCCATAACGATCTGGGGCTTGCGGTGGCAAACTCACTGATGGCTGTTAAAAATGGTGCCCGCCAGGTTGAATGCACCATAAACGGCATTGGTGAACGCGCAGGTAACGCCTCGCTTGAAGAGGTGGTAATGGCTGTTGAAACTCGTAAGAACAGCATGGATTACACAACTTCTGTTAACTCCAGGGAAATTTTCCCGTCGAGCCAGATGCTGGCTCAAATAACCGGCAAAGGCGTACAGCCCAACAAGGCAATTGTGGGAGATAACGCATTTGCCCACGAAGCCGGAATCCATCAGCATGGAGTGCTGAAAAATCCGCTTACGTACGAAATAATGACTCCTGAATCAGTTGGAATTACCTGCAACAAAATTGTAATCGGGAAGCACTCCGGCCGGTTTGCACTTTGCAAAAAACTTGAAGATCTCGGCTACTATTTGAATAAGGAGGACCTGAATAACGTATATAAAACAGTAACCAAACTCGCAGACGAACAAAAAACCGTCGAAGATAAAGATCTGATCAGTATTATGGCTACAGCCAATTATTCAAACCAAAGCCCCGACCGCACATTCGCGGCCGGTGGGTGAATGGCAATCAAACAAATTCAACCAATAATAGAAAATCGTAAAGTATTGACTTCCAGCGGTTTTTGAGAAACAAACCAATCAAAAAATAAAAGACCTTTTAAATTATGGGAATGACGTTAACCGAAAAGATTCTTGCCAACCACAGCGGGCGCGATGCCGTAAAGGCCGGCGATACCGTTTGGGTAGATGTAGATGTATTGATGACTCATGATGTATGCGGCCCCCCGACCATAGGCATTTTTAACAAACAGTTTGGCGAAAATGCACGGGTTTGGGATAAAGAGAAGCTCGTAATTATTCCCGATCACTATATCTTCACCAAAGATAAGTACGCAAACCGTAACGTGGATATTCTGCGGGCTTTTGCAGCCGAACAGGATCTGCCCAATTTTTACGATGTGGGATCCGATCGCTACAAAGGAGTTTGCCATGTTGCACTGCCCGAGGAGGGATTTACACGGCCCGGTGAAGTACTTTTCGGAACCGACTCACACACATGTACGGCCGGAGCCTTTGGTCAGTTTGCTACAGGTATTGGAAATACCGATGCGGCTTTCATCATGGGAACCGGAAAACTGTGGGTAAAAGTGCCCGAAACCATGCGGTTTGTATTCGGAGGAGCTTCCCTCCCGCCCTACCTGATGGCTAAGGACATCATTCTTAAAATTATTGGTGATATTGGTGTGGATGGGGCAACGTACCGCGCAATGGAATTTGCCGGACACGGAATTAAAGCCCTTACCATGGAAGACCGCATGACCCTCACCAATATGGCTATTGAAGCCGGTGGGAAAAATGGCGTGGTTGAGCCCGACGAAATTACCGATGAGTATGTGCAGGCACGCACTGACAAACCCTACACGAAGGTATACAGCGATCGGGATGCAGAATATCACAGCGAGCACTTCTACAATCTTGAGGAGCTCGTTCCCATGGTAGCCAAACCGCACAGTCCCGACAATAAAGCCACGGCTGAAGAGGTAGAGGGCACTTATCTCGACCGCGCCTATATCGGATCGTGTACCGGCGGGAAGCTGAGTGATTTTAAAGCTGCTGCTGAAATTATTCGCGGCAATAAGGTAAAACTGGATACCTACATCGTACCCGCAACCACCGAAATCGCGCGGGGACTTGAGACAGAAACCATATCCGGAACTCCTTTGCTTGAAATCTTCAAAGAGGCCGGTTGCAATATCGGAAATGCATCATGTGCAGCATGTCTGGGAGGGCCTGCAGACACATTCGGGCGCTTAAACAACGAGGAGGTCTGCATCTCTTCCACAAACCGGAATTACCCGGGACGAATGGGATCCAAGAAATCTCAGGTATACCTTGCATCCCCCTATACCGTTGCGGCATCGGCCGTGACCGGCGTAATTACTGATCCCCGGGTATTTATACAGGAGACAGTAATTTAGATATGAGTCTTTAGATATGAGATTTTAGACTCTCCCCTTGAGGGGAGTACCGTCTTTAGGCGGGGAGGGGTGTTACAGCGACCGAGATCTTGACATCCCGCCGGAATTTCTTAAATGTTCTTGGAAAACTCAGAGGGATGTTCCTGGCCCTAATCGGAGTCTTTGAAATCCCCCTCTATCCCCCTTTTAGGAAGGGGGTCTTAATTGAAACCAAAAAATTTTACTCAATAACATGAGCAACAATTCACAAAAAACAATCAAAGGAAAAGCATTCGTTCTAGGCAAGAATGTGGATACCGATCAGATTATTCCGGCGGCGCATTTAGTGTACAGCCTCGAAGATCCCGAAGAACGTAAGTTATATGGTAAATATGCGCTTTCCGGCGTGCCATCACAAGAGTCGGGTCTGCCGCAGGGCAACATAAGGCTTACAAAAGATGACCAGACCAAAAGTGATTTCAGCATCATTGTAGCCAGCGATAACTTTGGGTGTGGCTCCTCCCGTGAACATGCACCGGCATGTCTCGAAATCGCAGGTATTGAAGCAATTATCTCTCCCTCCTACGCTCGTATTTTTTATAGAAATTCAGTAGATGGCGGTTTTTTGATTCCGTTTGAAAGCGTTAAAGACCTGAGTAAAGAAATTCACACGGGAGATGAGCTGGAGATTGATCAGGAACGACATGTTCTCACCAATAAAACCCGGGAAAAAGAGTACGAAATTAAGCCGCTGGGAAGTGTTGCAGATATTGTGCACGCCGGCGGAATTTTTGAATATGCCCGACAAAACGGAATGATGCCAGACGCGTAATTATGGAAAATAAGAAAATTGTTACCCTGCCCGGTGATGGCATTGGCCCGGAAGTTACGGCCGTTGCCGTGAATGTTTTAAAAAAAGCCTGCAGACGATACGGCGTTACCATTGAAACAGAAGAGCGGGACTTTGGCGGCATCAGCTATGAAAATCATGGAGTACCCGTTACAGAAGACACCATCGAGCTTTGTAAAGAGTACAAAACTGTACTCCTGGGGGCCGTCGGCGGCCCTAAATGGGATAACCTCAGTGCTGACCTGCGCCCGGAGGCCGCTTTATTAAAGCTTCGAAAAGAGCTCGGAGTGTACTCTAACCTGCGCCCGATAACCGTCTATCCCGCTCTCTCTGAATCATCATCCCTGAAAAAAAGCGTTATTGACGGAACCGATATTCTGATTGTCCGTGAACTCACCGGAGGCGTTTATTTCGGAAAGCCGCGCTACACTTCCGAAGAAAATGGTGATCCATTCTCTGTCGATACAATGAAATATAGCCGCTCGGAAGTACAGCGCGTAGCCAGAACGGCTTTTGAAGCTGCCCAAAAACGCGATGGCCGGGTCTGTTCGGTAGATAAAGCCAACGTATTGGAGAGCTCTCGAATGTGGAGGAAGTCCGTCATAGAAGTTGCAGACGAATACCCTGACGTGGAGCTGACTCATATGCTGGTTGATAACTGCGCTATGCAGATCATAAGGGATCCGAAACAGTTCGACGTCATGCTCACCGGGAATCTTTTCGGGGATATTCTGAGCGATGCCGCCTCAATGCTCACCGGTTCGCTGGGAATGCTCCCTTCCGCCAGTTTAGGTGGAAAGAACGGCCTTTATGAGCCCGTGCACGGCTCAGCACCCGATATCGCGGGTCAGGGTGTCGCCAATCCGTTGGCTGCCGTTGCTTCGGCTGCCATGCTTGCAAGGTTTTCACTGGAGTTGCCCGATGCCTCAGCCGATATAGAAAATGCAATCAGGAAATTTCTCAACAACGGCTACAGAACATCTGATATCGCCTCCGCTAAGGATGATATCCAGGTTTGTGATACCGCTGAGACAGAGAAGCTTCTTATATCTGCCATTTCTGAAAAAGCTGCAGTATCACTTTGATTATAACTGCATTTTAAAAAACCCGGGACAGAAGTTTGCCCGGGTATCCTTTCTGCTGATTAGTCATCCATGTTTATAAACCCCACCCGTCATGAATGACCGTCACAGATTATTATTGGCTGGCAATTATTCAAAAATGATATTTTTGTGATTTTTAAGCTTTCTTCACTCATTATCATGTTTTATGAAAAGAAAGTACTGGCACGATTTTATACGTTTTAATCTGAACTCTTCTCTTCAAGATTGTTTTCTAATAACAGATATACTTATTTCATACCATTCAGGTGCTGTATATTTTCGTATCTACAAAAAACAATCAAATAATCTACTATGAGCAACACATACTATAAACCTGAAGATTTAAAAAAGTTTGGCAACGTCGGCGAATTTCAGAAAGACCTCGCCGATAAATTTTTCGACTACTATAACGCTGTTTTTGAAGACAGTGCTCTCTCTGCCAAAGAGAAATCATTGATAGCCCTTGCAGTAGCTCATGCAGTTCAGTGTCCGTATTGCATAGACGCTTATACAGAAGCTAGTCTCGAAAAAGGTTTTTCCGAAGAACAGATGATGGAAGCCGTTCATGTGGCATCAGCAATCAGGGGCGGGGCCTCTCTAGTTCACGGCGTTCAGATGATGAACAAGGTGGATAAACTCACAATGTGATCATTAAATCTATTTAAAAAGCAGCACAGAACCTTTAAGTAAAAGCATCACCATGAAGTCTCTTATCGCCCAAAGCCACTCTCTTTCTGATCCGCAAACCCAGATTGATATTATCAACAATCAAAGCGACAAGATTAAACGTCTTGATAAGTTTGAAAATAAGCTGAAAGATATCGGCCTGTTTCCGTTAAAACCCACAGGTATCGAGATTTTTCAAATTAATGTTGGCTATATGTGCAACATGACGTGTAAACATTGCCATGTAGACGCAGGGCCTGATCGCAAAGAGATCATGACCAAAGAGACATTGCAGTACTGCCTCGATGCACTCAAAAATTCTGATATTCAAACGGTTGATCTAACCGGAGGCGCTCCGGAAATGAATCCACACTTCCGCTGGTTTGTAGATGAGGTGTCACAACTTGGAAAAGAGATTATCGTTCGATCTAACCTTACGATACTGGATACCCGAAAGTTCGAGGATCTGCCTCAGTTTATGGCAGACCACGGTGTGGAGATCACCTGTTCGCTGCCTTTTTACAGCAAGCGGCGTACCGATGCACAGAGGGGTGAAGGCACTTACGATAAATCAATGAAGGTGCTGAAAATTCTTAATGATATTGGTTACGGGAAAGAAGAAACCGGACTGAAACTCAACCTGGTTTACAATCCTGTTGGTGCTTTTTTACCGCCTTCTCAGGACTCTCTCAGGAAGGATTACAAAGAGCGGCTCTGGAACGACCACGGTATTGTTTTTAACGACCTTTTTACCATCACAAATCTGCCGATCAGCCGGTACCTTAATTTTCTCGTTATGTCTGGTAACCTGGAGGAATATATGGAGAAGCTGATCACTTCATTCAACCCATCCGCTGCTATGGGAGTGATGTGCAGAAATACCATATCTGTGGGCTGGGATGGCTCCCTTTATGACTGTGATTTTAACCAGATGCTGGAGATGAAAACCAATCACGGAGCACCCGGCCATATCAAAAACTGGGATCTCGAAAAACTGAATAACCGTGAAATTATCGTAAATCAACACTGCTACGGCTGCACAGCCGGGGCAGGAAGCAGCTGCGGCGGAGCTGTTACCTGATTCAGTGAAGCAATCGGTTATTTTCAAACATACCGTCAGGTTTACGTACTCTGCTATTAATCTGAAATTATTTACCGGACTCCTCCAGGCAGTTCCTTACTTCACAATTTCATTAAATGTGCAGTAGTTCTGATGTGATCGATGTGGATTACTCTGATGCTAAACTTTATCTGCTTATGTAAAACGTGGTATTCAGTAAGAGCAAATGACCAACCCCGTTGCCACTAAAAATATCCTGTGTCCGGTGTTGAGCATTCACTTCAAATTTCTGACCACCACCCAAAAGCCATCCTATTCCCAGTGACGCTCTGTTTTCAGCATCGGCTTCGGAACCGTTAAACGCCGTCATTATCTCGTTTTTAATAATCAGGTATCTCTCTCCGGGATCGAGCTGCTCACCCTGCAGGGGAAAGTCGAAACCCACACGATAGCGAAAGCGATTTTGATAGGAAGATGACCGAATTCTCTGCTCGAGTCTGAAGCGATGAGAAAGACGCCGGTCACCAAAATAACTTATATATCCGGCCTGCTGCAGCAGCCTGTGCTCATATTCATACCCGTCAAGAAGGGGATTCGACAAGCGATAATAATAACCGCCACCTATTTTCCATCGGGGAGTCAGTGTATAAGCTCCTGTGAACTGTTGTTCAATATACTCCAGTGCACGTTTCTCCGTGAAATCCTCAAATGAGTGAAAGACCGACAGCTTTGCTCCCAGCGTCATCCGATCGGATGTATCCTTCGAATAAGAAAGTTCCGGATTCCATATCCATTCAGGTCCCGATTGCGCATAACCCAACAACGGCCATGCAAAAATGGCGACCACAACGACCACAAATATTTTCATAAATAAATTTAAATAACGGCTTACCAAATATTATCTACAGATCTTCTCTCAATTTTCCGGCGCTGTATCAGATCCCCGGAATGATCAAAAAGGAGTTCAAAAGCGCCGATCTGCCGGCCGCTTCTTCCTTCCACCTCAAGTTCGTATCTTATCTCAAAATCTTCCTCATCACCTTCGAGTATATCATCAATAAAATCTTCATCATCCGAATCGTCTTCATCATCTGCGATATACTGCCTCTGCAAACGTGTAATGTTAACCCTTCTAAACTCTTTTTGCAAATACTCACCGATACCTTCGCTGGCACTGGAAGACACCTGATCCCATTCAATTAGCTGTTCTACATCGAGAACTTTTCCGGAGTCATCAAATTCAATACTATAGCTGCTTCCCTGCCACTCCAGTTTGGCTTCGTAGGATTGACTATCTCCATCCGTTTGAAAATAGTATCGAATATCATTTAGCCCCTGCCAGAATTCATCCAAAGTTTCAAGTGCATTTTTGGGCATCTCTTCTCGTTTGATGGAGTCTTCCACCTCATTTTTGACAGCCTGAGCTTTTAGTATCGGCGAGGAAATAAACAAAATAATAACGGCTATCATCCAAACTTTTATCTTCATCGTACAATCGACTGGTTAATCATCAATCCAAATTTATCAAAGTAACTTTACGTAATTATTAAGCATTCCCGAGCACGTGATTTTCATCATTCATATTTTCAAACTATTAAGCAACTTTCTATAAAATATTAAGTATATGTTTTTTATATATTTTAATATTTAGGAATCTCCCCTTCAGAGACTTTTCAATTTGCCTAAACGGCATTAGCTCTATATTATGTTTTCATTAACATTTAGTTAAAACCCCATATTAACGGAAACAGAGTCTTTCAAATCCGGACTCAAGCTGAACCATTTGGTGTGTTTACTTTGATATTTGTATTGAATCAGATCTGCGCAAAACAATGATGAAAGATAAAAAGCGGGTAGTCCATAAAATGATGCCACTATTGTGGCTTCTCTCACTGCTCATGCCCATGACTGATGCAAGGTCGCAACAGGCCGGGATTCAAGGAGCGGTTTACGAGGAGCTTTCGGGTGATCCCATCGAAGGCGCAAGTGTCTACCTCAAAAACACTACTACTGGAACAAGCACAGCTGAAGATGGCTCTTTTTCATTTTGCACACGACATACAGGCGAAAAAACCCTTGTCATCAGTTTTGTTGGTTTTCACACGGCCTCATACCCTGTTGACCTGGATAAACCCGCTTCCTTAAATAATCTGAACATCACACTGCGCACCAATCGAATAGATCTTGATGATATTGTGATTACTGCCGATAACAGTGAATGGCAGAGCAACTATGATGCCTTTAAAAAAGAGTTCCTCGGTACTGGACTTATTGCGTCAAAATCTTCGATCCAAAACAGGTGGGTTCTCGATTTTGTACGCACATCATCCGGCGAGCTTTTTGCCACAGCTTCTGCACCTCTCATAGTTGAAAATCGTGGACTTGGCTATCAGGTCAGCGTCGAAATGAAGGAATTTTTATGGAAACTGCACAGTGATACCGGACTGATGATGTTCGACCTGAATTTTAAAGAGCTAACGCCGGAAACGAAACAGGAAGAGAGAGTGTGGATGGCTAACAGAAAGAGAGCCTATCGCGGTTCACTTCAGCATTTTTTGCAAAGTTTATACCAGGACGAGCTTTCACGAAACCAGTTTGATCTGGTACGATTTAAAGGAAACAGACCCGCCAAAATTTATGAGTTAAAACGGGATCGGAAAATCATGAGCGCCCTTCTCGAAAACAGGGTATCGCCGGCAGGCTACAGTGAAAATGTAAAGGCGTTTAAAATAAACGGGCCTGTTGATGTGCTTTATGGCCAGCGTCGCTTTCGTACGGATGACAGGAATCGGGGCCGTTTATCACCTCAGACGGCCAATGGGGTGTTCCTTGTTCGTAAAGACGGTACGCTGGTAAATCCACGCGTTATCGGCGTGGAAGGATATTGGCGTAGCGAGCGGCTGGCAAATAAACTGCCCAATCGAGCGGCTGATGATCTGTTTGAGAAGTAGTCTGTTTTTTGCGGTCACTTTATGTAAAATCATGGACCTGCTTATTTACATCGATAAATAATTTGAAAATAACTTTACCAAATACGGCAAAAGTATGAAATACACTTCACTTTCTTCCTGCTTACTCGTCATGTTTTTACTTGGTAATATATCAGTGAGCATCGCTCAAAAATCCTACGAAATTCATGTTGCTGCCGGTGCATTTGACCGATCACAAACAGTTGTGTCGTTCTACTTCCCTCACTCAGTAGCCCCGGGCGTCTACACACTGGAAAGCAGCAAGGCCGGAAACATCCTTTTACAGGTGGATTCCGAAAACCGAGGCTGGTTTATACTGCAAGAATTATCTGCAGGACAAAACAGAACTTATCTTTTCAATGAAGAGCAGATAATGGCTGACAAAACCATCTCAAACAAGATCGACTCAAATATAATAACGTTTCTGTCTGAAGGCAGCGAAATCCTTTCCTACTATCACGGTAACAATACTCCTGCTGAAGGGCTTGATGAGCGATACAAGCGTGGCGGATATATTCATCCCGTCTACTCACCCGGTGGTGTGAGGCTGACAAGTCATATGAACGTGGGAAGCCATCCCCATCAATCCGGAATCTGGTCTGCATGGACAAATACTGAATTTGATGGACGCACCCCTGATTTCTGGAATATTCATCTGAACACAGGCAGAGTGGATCGGGCTGATTCGTTAAAAACATACTGGGAAGGACCCGTTCATGGGGGATTTATTGCCAAACACCATTTTACAGACCTTTCTGCTCCAACGCCCGTAACTGCATTAAATGAGGAGTGGAGGGTACACGTTTATAACCCGCCTGAAAATCAGAGGTATCACCTGTTCGACCTGGTGGTAACCCAAACCGTTAGTGCCGGCAAACCTCTGGTTCTGCCCGAATATCACTATGGGGGCGTTGGTTTTCGGGGTCATGAAGATTGGAATAACCCCGAACTTATGCGCTTTTTGACAGCAGAAGGATTAGGAAGGGATGGGCACGCAACCCGAATTAAGTGGACGCACATTGGAGGGCTGAGTAATGGAGAGCCGGCAGGGATCACAATCATGGACCATCCCGAAAATTTCAGGTTCCCTCAGCCTGTTCGTATACACCCCGATACACCCTTTTTTAATTTTGCCCCAACTCAGCTGGGCGAAATGCGACTTGAGCCGGGATCCCCCTACACTGTACGATACCGATATGTAACCTACGACGGCGAACCTGACCCGGATGAACTGAACCGGCTCTGGAACGATTATGCATATCCTCCGGGAGTTACGGTAACAGAGAAATAGAGGCAGCAGAATAAATTTTCAATGCGGCTTAACAATTTTTGACAGAATTAGCATACGGGATATTCTGTCATCAGCAACTAAGGAGCGTTCTTATTTAAAGCCGGGGGGTTCAGAGTCTATTTTAAAACGTATTCCGCAGGTAACCCGACTCAAGAAATTAACATCATCGCTTGTTTTTTATTCTGAATAATTTCATTTTAGCGGAAAGCTACTACTTATCTATACTTTAGCGATTTAGCCTTGATTATTCGTCTATTAAATTGTTGGAATCAAGGCAAAGGGGAGAAAACTTTGAATTAAATAAATGAACCTTGACTATGAGACTAACCATTTCCAACCTTTCCAAAACGTATAAAAACGGGGTGAAAGCCCTTGATGACGTCTCCATCGAAATTGAATCGGGCATGTTCGGGCTGCTCGGGCCCAACGGCGCGGGTAAATCTACCCTGATGCGTACCATTGCCACACTACAGGCACCGGATTCCGGCACAGTTACACTTGATGATATTGACATCCTGAACGAGAAACAGAGTTTGCGGAAAGTGCTGGGGTATCTTCCCCAGGAATTCGGGGTTTACCCAAAGATGAATGCCGAAGAGCTTCTTCACTATTTCGCCCGGCTGAAAGGAATTGCAGATAAAAAAGAACGCACCGAAATGGTAAAGGCTGCACTTGAACTCACCAACCTGTATGAAGTAAGAAATAAAAGTGTGGCCGGCTATTCAGGTGGGATGAAGCAACGATTTGGTATTGCCCAGCTGCTTTTGAATGATCCAAAACTGATCATCGTGGATGAACCCACGGCAGGCCTTGACCCCTCCGAACGACATCGCTTTCTGAATGTGCTGCGGGAAATCGGAACCAACCACATCGTCATATTTTCTACTCATATCGTGGATGATGTGAAAGAACTTTGCACCGATATGGCCATTATGAATGGCGGACGGATTCTGAGCCACCACACCCCGGAAGATGCCGTTAATGCACTGGCAGGACAGATATGGACCAAAATTATTGACCGCGAGGAGCTGGAAACGCACGAAAGTCGGTTTAACATAATCTCGTCAAACTTTAATCAGGATAATTCGCTGAATATTCGCGTACACAGCAGCGAACAGCCGGATGAAACGTTCCGTACCGCTGATCCAGATCTGTCGGACGTCTACTTTGTCACATTAAAAGAAGAAAAAGAAGTTGTAGCCGCTTAATCTCAAAAATTTTCTCTGCCATGTTTTATTCGATTTTTTCATTTGAGATCAGGTACTGGCTGCGCAAATCCTCTTTTTATGTGTATGCCGGCATCATGTTCGCCCTTTCCTATTTTATTATGATCAGCGCCTCCGGCTTTTTTGAAAGCCTGACGGTCAGCATGAACACCATCACCATCGTAAACTCCCCCGTAGCAATTAATGGTATACTGAACGAGATGGCTATCATTCTCTATTTCTTTTTACCGGCTCTCATCGGCGGAACCATTTACCGGGATTACAAGCATAACATGCATTCGGTTTTATATTCGTATCCGTTTCAAAAATGGGAGTATCTGCTTGGAAAATTCATGGCCGGCCTCACGGTTTCAACATTTGTGATGATCACTGCGGCACTGGGCATCATCCTTGGAACCATTACTCCGGGCACAAACCCCGATGTTCTGGGGCCTTTTCATCTGATTAGCTACATTCAGCCTTTCCTCTATTACCTGATCCCAAACATGATTTTCTTCGGAGCTATCGTGTTTGCCGTTGTGGTTTACAGCCGAAATATCAACGTGGCTTTTATTGCAATTCTGGCCTTTTTCCTGATTCAGATCTTTGCACAGAACCTTACGTCTGACCTTGACAACAAAATGCTTGCCGCGCTGCTTGACCCCTACGGCTTCCAGGCAAACGCATATTATACCGAATACTGGACCATCTTCGAACAAAATGAAAACCCACTTCCGTGGGGTGAGGTAATTCTTTACAACCGGTTAATTTGGGGCAGCCTCGGAATCCTGATATTTGTAGCAGTCTACCTCACATTTGGTTTTAATCAGCAGGCGGCCAGCTTCGATTTATTCAAAAAGAAGAAAGGAAAAGCCGTTACCAAAAAGAATTTCGGCAGCATTCTTTCAATAACGATGCCGAAAGTGAATTTGAACTTCTCCTTTATTGAACAAATCAAATTAGCCTGGGCTCTTGCCAAAGTCGATTTCAGGTACATTATCAGCGGATGGGCATTTATCATCATTGCTCTGATTGGCCTTCTGATTTCTCTCAGCGTTATCCTTTTGGGAAGTGAAATCTTCGGAACGGCTACGCTTCCCGTAACGTGGCAGATGCTTCAGCTACCCGGCACGTTCTTCAGCCTGTTCATTAATGTTTTAACGTTCCTGTATGCGGGAATGCTGATACACCGCAGCCGCGGAAACAGAATGGATCAGCTTATTCACGCAACTCCCGTAACCAACTGGGCCCTGCTCTTATCCAAGCTTCTCGCCCTTGTACTGATGCAGATGCTGCTTCTTTCCATCATCATGATTGCCGGGCTCGCAGTTCAGCTTTATAACGGCTTTTATCATTTTGAAATCGGGCTCTACCTGTTTGACCTCTACGCTATCTCCCTTATCCATGTAGTGATCTGGGGCCTGCTATCCCTTTTTATTCACAGCTTTTTCAAGAACTACTACATCGGATTTATCCTTCTCTTAATTATTTCAATCGGCATCACTTTCTTGGGTCAGCTTGGTATTGAGCAGACAGTCTTCAAATTTAACCAGGCTCCGGGAACCCCCTACTCTGATATGAACGGATATGGTGCCTCACTGGGCCGCTATTTTATATATAAACTTTACTGGCTGCTGTTGGGAATTGCCCTATTTATGCTGGCGATTTTGTTGTTCAGAAGAGGACTGCCCGGAAGCATCAAAGAACGACTGCGAAATGCCCGGGAAGCCTTCACTCCAACTCTGAAAATCATATTTACCCTGTCCTTAGTTGGATTCCTGGGAATGGGAAGCTGGATCTATTACGTCAATAATATCAAACACAACTACGTCTCTTCCCAGCAGAGTGAAATGCGAACGGCCTATTATGAAAAGAACTACGGGAAGTTTCATAATGCACCACAACCCCGGATTGTCTCCAGCAGTATAGACCTGGACCTATACCCGGAAACCCGGGACTTTAAAATAGCAGGGACGTACATTCTCGAAAATAAAACGGATGTGGCCATCGACTCGATCCACATCGATCACAACAACTATATCAGTACCTTTGAGTTCGATCGCGATGTTGACCTCGTGCTGGAAGATGACACACTGAATTACGATATCTACCGGCTCAGTGAGTCTATGATGCCGGGTGATTCACTCAGGTTCTCGTTCACCTTGGCCAACAAGCCCAATGAAATCCTGCGAAACCATTCTCCGGTTCGTGGTAACGGAACCTTCATCAATAACTTCTCTTTTCCAAGAGTCGGGTACCAGGAATCCGGCGAACTGAGCAGCCGGGAAGCCCGCGAGCGGTATGATCTCCCTCCAAAAGACCGTATGGCGCCTCCTGCCGACAGTACCGCGAGGATGAACAACTACATCTCCAGTGACGCAGACTGGATCGATTTTGAGACAACCATTTCAACGTCACCCGAGCAAATTGCCATTGCTCCCGGGTACCTGCAGGAGGAGTGGGAAGAGAACGGACGGCGCTATTTTCACTACAAAATGGACAGCACCATCGTGAACTTCTACTCTTTCATTTCTGCTGAGTTTGATGTTGTTCGCGACCAGTGGAATGATGTAAATATTGAGATTTACCACCATCCGGATCACACCTACAACCTGGAGTATATGATGGACGGTGTAAAAAAATCGCTCGACTATTATACCGAAAATTTCAGCCCTTACCAGTTTCGTCAGCTTCGCATCATAGAATTTCCGCGAACCGGAGGCAGCTTTGCCCAGTCCTTTGCCAACACCGTCCCCTATTCCGAAGCGGTCGGTTTTATAGCGGATGTGGACACCACAGATAATGAGGCCGTAAACTACCCGTTCAGCATTACAGCACACGAGGTAGCTCATCAGTGGTGGGCGCACCAGGTAATCGGGGGAAATGTACAGGGTGCAACGATGCTGTCTGAAAGTCTTTCGGAGTACAGCGCCTTGAAAGTGCTTGAAAAAGAGTATGGCGTACATCAAATGCGGCGATTCCTGAAAGAAGCGCTCGACAGCTATTTAATTGGGCGCAGTACTGAATCGCAGCGTGAACTGCCCCTCATTTACAATGAAAATCAGCAGTACATTCACTACGATAAAGGCTCGCTGGTATTTTATGCGCTAAGCGACTACATCGGTGAAAACAGGTTAAATGCCACCCTGAGCCGCTACATTGATGATTTTTCTTTCCAGGAACCACCCTATACCATATCTCTTGACCTGCTGGAGTACCTGAAAGAAGACACGCCCGATTCGCTGCAGTATCTCATCGAGGATATGTTTGAAACCATTACGCTATATGACAACCGTGTTGAGGAAGCATCTTTCACCGAAATTGACAGCACTATGTTTGAAGTGAACATGACGCTTCAGGCTTCCAAGTACAGAAGCGATGAAACAGGAGAACGTATCTACCTGAATGAAGCCGGAGATAGTTTAGCCGTAGAGATTGAAGGGCACCGCAGGCCGGTCGAATCCTTACCGCTCAACGACTGGATCGATGTTGGCGTATTTGGGCTGGATGAGAATGGAGATGAAACCGTGCTCTATTTGGAAAAGCAGAAATTCTCGGAGATCCTGAACGACGTTACGATTATCGTTGATCAAATGCCTGTCTCCATAGGCATTGACCCATACAACAAACTTATCGACACGAATTCTGATGATAACCGAAGGCAGCCGGAAAAGGAGGAGTAACACTTTGCCAAATATACGGGCAGGTATTCAGCTAATAAGTTCAAAAAAAAAGCCTGAACCCATTCGCAGAAAACGAATTGCTACATGGCTTTTTCATTCATGTACTTCCTCAGCGCAGGAATCAGAAGAAGTGCAATGATTATAAATCCAAGAAGGCCATAGATGAGCTGGAGTGGCGGTACAGGATGGTAACCAATCACGAGTATCTCAACTGCAATCCAGATAACCAGCATAAACCCGACCGGTCAGGTTAATGTGCTTACCATGTAATTATCACGTCGAATATTCCATCAACTCTATAGGAACACCATTTACTTCAATAAAAGCTACGGTTAAACCTTCACTTGGTGAATTTGGTTCAATTATGACCTTCTTACCCTTTAGTTCTTCTTCTAAATCATCAACTTCAAAAGCCAAATGTGGAACTGACTTTACCAGTTCAGGATATGGCGCATCTTCCCAATAGCGTTGTAACTGAATTCCATAAGGGTTATTTGTATGATCGGTAACAGTCATTTTCAAATCAGGCAGATCTATACCACCTTCAAATTTTTCCTGTTTCGAAATTCCAATATGATTGAATTTCATATGTACTTTATTGATTAAAAGTAAAAGGAAATAACGGCCCAGCATTTCTGCTGCGTGGCGACCATGCATAAATATAAGCAACAAAGGCTTACACGTCAGCAGGAAATGCTTTGATATATTGCAGAGCGACTACGAGTTTTTTTTTGATAACTGGGTGCCTATATGTTCAGTAGCGGATTAGAAGCTCTTTCCTGTCCGCTTAGTACAACATTTCTAAAAGCACAGAACTTCGATTTACCATATAACCCGCTATTGCCACATATACGCTTTTGGAGGTTCAATTTTTATTTCCACCTGATTGCAAAAGCAACAATTAATTTCACAACATATAGAATAAGCATTAAGTGAACGATTGGCTGCATTTCATTAACTAAAAACGTTAATGAAAGGGCAATAACCATCAAAAAAGCACCATAAACTCTCTGTCTTAAATGTTCCTGAATGCTGTTAATAACGGTCATTGCAATCAGAGCAAAAATTGAAACTACAGCTATTCCTGCTACATCACTTGTGAAAAGCCAAATCAACACCAATGGCTGAACTACGTGAAAAGCGATGAATACATATCGCATTTTTGGTTTTTCAATGTAGTAATTATTTGTTCCTTCGGTGAAATTGGACACAACGCCACCCGCTAAATCCAATCCCAATACTCCAAGTACTACTAATTTGTACGTTGCCAGTGACAAATCCTTCGCAAGGTATAGGATGATAAGGGTCGCAATGATTGCGGCGGTATAATTGACCAGGATGTCAAGAATACTTGCTTTCTTGCCATGCAACTCGTGCAAATAAGAAGGGATGGTAACTTTTTTATCAAGTGCTTTCATTTATTCAATCTTTAAAATTTGTTTTTACAAAGTTCGACACTTTTCATCTTGCTACCTTATACAATTGTTAAAATCGGGATGCTTTTTCCCGTCTGTATTTTTCAAAGAATCTTTCTAATTTTTTGGTACCATATTTTGGAGCAATCATGTCCATTGATAAAGTAGTAAGAAAGAACTCAACAGGACCATATGTCTTGGAAGAGGTAAAACTTCTTGCAAAAAAAAGAAAAGCATTCTTAATCCAATTTGGTAAATAGGTAATTCTAATTTTTTTATATAATACCTTAGAAGCTAAATCCACTAAACCATTATGTGAATAGATTTTTGGACCACCAATTGTTAATTCAGTTTGATTAGTTCTCAGAATCTTTACTATTTCGCAGGCCAAGTCTTCACCATCAATAGGGTTTAACCTATATTGTCCTTTGCCAAAAAGATACATCCTTCCTTTGTTCGCCATCTCTAAGAATTCTCCTAAATCTGAGAAAAACCCATTTGGCCGAATAATGCAGTAATCAATTCCTGATTGCTTTAAGTCATCTACAAATTGTTCCTTAGCTGCACAGATTTTTAAATGTCGCATTTTTTCGCCATTGAGCGATGCTACATAAACAAATTTTTTTACACCTTCTGAGATGGCTTGGTCAAGTAGATTTTTGTTTGCCTGATAATCTACGTCCCAATAAGTCAAGCCATCTTTTTGCCGCGTTATACCAATGGTTGAAATTACAACATCAACACCTTTGAAAATACCTTGCAGAGTATGGGGTTCGGTAACTTCTGCTTCAATCAGATGAATTGAGGGTATTTTCTTAAAAGTTGAAATCTTTCCTTTGCGAATAATAGCGATTGTGCTTACTTGCTGTTCAGAAAGTTTTTGGAGAATATGACCGCCCAAATAACCGGTTCCACCCGCTAATAAGACCTTTGAATTATCCATGTATGAGAACTTCTAATTAAATAATGCAAAGTTCTGTGTTTTTTATATGACTACCTTTTACATATGTTAAATAATGAAGCTATTTTTTTTGAGTACCCGCTCTAATTCGGCTCAAGCTCACTTGACTTATCCCTAAGTAAGAAGCGATATGTCCTAAAGGTATTCTTTGTAAAATTTCAGGATGTACATCAACAAGGTCACTATATCGTTGAGTGGCATCTTTGATTCTAAGGTTCTCATAATAATGGGTCAATCTTGATAATTCTTTTTGATGAAACCTTGCTCCCCAAATTGCCCAACTATGATAGTTTAAATACAAACTATCTAAATCATCGAAAGAAATACTTGCTATTGTAGTCTTATTCTCGGCTACTCTTATCGAAATATTACTTGCAGATTGAGAATAGAAACTAATAACGTCTGTAAAAGAATTGCCTTCAAATTCATACCATAAAATTTTTTCTGTTTCATCATTTGCAAAGGCAAATACTAATCCTGTTTGAATGAAATATAGCTTTTTGCAGATTTGTCCAGGTTTGAGAAGTATATCACCAACACTATACTCTTTGAGTATGCACAAGTCATCCACAGCTGTATAGTCATCGTCCTTTAAGACGTCTAATCCTGGTATTATTTTAGAAAGCAGATTCAAACTGTCGGCTTATGTGAAATGTAACTTAATACTTAATTATAAGCGTATAATATATATTTTTTACATATTAGTATAGGAGTACTGGCGAACATTTTTTGCGTTTAATTGATAATTGAAATATTCAAGTCGCTTTCCGGAATTCCTGCCATATAACAGTTTGGCGTTTAACCGGTTTTGCCACTACCGGCAGATAAAGTTGATAAAACCTGTGATTTCTGCAAGAGCACAGGCTTTAATTCAGACAATGAGGGGTAAAATCCGTTTGTCCAAAGGACTCCTTGGGAGAAACGCTTATTAACCACCGTGCCTATATTCCAGCGAGCCTTATCTCTTTTTTAACTTTTTCTTTGGTAATCATAAGATCATGAATTAAATGGTATCATTAATCCACTCAACGATGTGGAAAATTCATAAGTATTGACGAGCAGTGTATCAGGTGGTCAACATATATTTATTTACACTTAATAAATTACTTCCTGAGTCTCACAATAATCAAACCGTACCCTCAAAACCTCAGTTCGATTGTAAATCTGGGCAAGAATTCTGAGGCTGTCCAAAAAGATGGTTTTGATTTATGGATGTCTTAATAATTTCAGTTTACTTCGTGAACCTTTGAGTCTTTGTGACTTCGTGGCAATAAACCGGCGGTCTTTACCACGAGGACACGAGGTCGCGAAGCAACACGAGGAACTCTTACTACAACTATATATAAGTAAACGAAATAATTTAAATTGAACTATGGGTAAGCATACTTTTTAGACAGCCTCTTGGGGGTGGTAGCCTTATTGTTTTTAAGCTCAAATAAAACTGTAAAGCTGTTTCCCCAACGGGATGCCCGGGGCATGACTACCCCTTTACGCCAGCTGGCGGATCCCTTCGGGAAAATCCCCTTCTTATAACCCGCCTGTTACCCCTCACAAAAGTCAGGTTTGAGGCCTTTGAAAACCCCGCTTGCAAAAACCCTTTCAAATCATGGGTCCGTTGACCTCACCCTAAGCGAAAAAGCGTGTTTTGGATTTTCTGCCAGCAGCTGCTGAATATCATCTTCAGTAAATCCCCGTTCTGTTAAAGCCGGCAGCAGGTCATTAAAAATATCGGTATAGCCCCGAAAATCACCTCCCTCAGGCTCTCCCACATCATACCAGCCTGCATCGTGTGAAATAAGGACCTGATTCAAAAATCCCTCATTTTTGAGTCTTTCGATCCGATCGGCATACCACTCGATATTGTCTGCACCGGCATTTACGTTATCCAGCGAGATCCACGCACCCTCCAGAGCGGCCTCAATATTGGCTTCGGGCGATCCCGACTGGGCATGCGTCCAGATCCACGCCTCCGGAGAAACGCCGTTATTTCTCAGGCGCTCAATCTGCTCCAGCGCAGGCACATCACCAATGGTGTGAGACGCGATCGTCATGCCTGTTTCGAGATGGGTAATGGCCGCCGCATCCACAATTTTTTGATGCAGTTCGGATAGCGGCTCTTCCGATGCGACGGAAATTTTTATAAACCCCGGACGGAGTTCCGAGCCTTCAATTCCGTTTACGAACTCATCAATCCAGATGGCGGCAATTTCACCGGCGCTGTACTCATAGGCGTGAGCCGGCATAAAAGTGTTGTCGACGGCTCCGTAGTAACCGGTATTGGTGATAAATTTCACCCCTGTACGTTTCGAGAGCTCAGAGAGTATGAACGGATCGCGCCCAAGATAGGCCGGGGTGAATTCAATGATGGTTTGAACGCCCTTCTCGCTGGCTTCCAAAATAAAGGGCATCACGCGCTCAACAACTTCTGAGCGCTCCCAACGATGGTATCCGGTGCTGTCTGCCCCGATCCAGTCTACCATCACATGTTCGTGAATCAGCGTGGTTCCCATATCGGATGGAAAAACCGTGCCATTCACCGTCATAACCTGCAAATCGTTCTCTGCCCGGCATGAAAGCAGCAGGACAGGCAAAACAAGCAATAGAGTTCCTCTGTATATTTGTTTCATTTTCTTTGGCTTCTACATTGAATTGTGGTCTCCTTTTAATTTGCCCATTTAAAAGTATAGAAAAAAACCAATTTATGAAGGTTTGGCAGCTTTACGGCCATAATTGCCATAGCGGTAAGGTGCTAAGCTGAATAGCGAACAGGTTTACACACTTTATATAACCTCTTCTTCCAATCCACCTGCTATCCCTCACGGAATTTCACTATTTTCCATCCGGGTAAAGAGATACACTATCAATCATTTTAATCAAATAACTGAAACAGATGAAGATTACAATCCGGCGACTCAACGACGCGGTGCACATGGAAGCTAGAAACGAAGACAACGCCACCCTGCAGATGGACGGCTCGGGCGATATCGGCGGAATTAATGGTGGTTTTCGCCCCATGCAGATGCTGCTGGCTGCGGCCGGCGGCTGCTCCGCCATCGACATCGTCGGAATCCTGAAGAAGCAGCGCCAGAACCCCGAATCCATGACTATCGAAGTAGATGGGACACGGGTTCAAAAGGGGACCTACTCCGAGTTTTCGGCCATCCACATGCACTATATCTTTACGGGCGACCTCGACGAGAGCAAAGTAGAACGAGCCATTGAGCTTTCGGTGACCAAATACTGCTCCGTCTCCAAAACACTGGAAAAGACCGCGAAGATTACAACGAGTTTTGTGGTTGAGTAGCGGGGTTCAGGGTTCAACTGGCCCAGGCGTCCCGATTATGCCCCTTGGCATGGCTGCCATTTTATTCGATCTGCCAATCTCCAAATAGCTCTAATCCACCCATTATATTTGTGATTTTGTGCATTCGTGGCTATTCGGCCGCCGTGTTAGCTTCCGGTTGAGAGGTTAAGGACGGACGAAGCTCGCTGGCTACACCTATTATTCAGGTTTAAACGTTTCGAGCATCTCCTCATCGAGCTCTTCTTTTGAAAGTACGGTTACCACATCTCCCGCCTCAAACGTGGTGTTTCCCCGGGGTATGATCAGTTCTTTATCCCTGTAAATGGCCACAATATTCAGCTCATCCGGAATCTTATCTGTATCGCGTGCATCCAGAATGGAGAGGCCAGCCAGTACCGACTCATCCGAAATTTTAATCTCTACAATTTCAGCACCGCCATCAAGACGCATAAATTCCTTAATACCCGGTCTCTGCACCTTTCGGTAGAGATATTCTCCGTTCAGCCGATGTGGGCTCTCCACAAAATTGATATCCAGCTCCTCGAACAGGCTGATATGATCCGGTTCCCTGACAGAGCTCAACAGCCTGGGCACGTCATATTTTCGTCCCAGCATCATTATCAGAAGGTTTGTGGGATCGTTTGAGGTTGTAGCAACCAGGGCATCTGCTTTCTCTATGCCGGCCTCTTCCAGTACATCAAGCCTGGAGGCATCGTCATTAATAACCAGGCAGTCAAAATTTGCGCCCGTCCTTTCGGCTGTCTCCGTATCTTTATCTATCACGACAACCTCATGGCCGTCCCTGGTTGCCAGTTCAATAATTCGTTTCCCTACGCGCCCGGCGCCTACAACAATAATATATTCTACTTTACTTGAATTTGCCATAATAGTGCTATTGATCGTTTTTAGTTAATTCCGGGACCGGTCAAACATCGATTTAAACATAATTAAAATGGGTATCAGCTCTAACCGGCCTACCAGCATCTGAATGATATAGGTCACTTTCAGAACCGGACTCATTTCAGGGCCCGTAATTCCCGAACTAAGTCCCACCGTGCCCTGCGCAGAGACCGATTCAAATATTGCGTCCAGCGTCCGAAACTCTTCACCCATAAAATTGACCGAGATAAGAATACCCAGAAGCAGAACTCCCAGGTACATCATGGAAAATGTATAGGCCTCCATTAAATCATCGGAAATCTCTTTATAGAGGTACCTCTTGTTTCCAAGGTTTATGGCGACGATGCTGTTGGATGGCTGAAATATATGCTTAAGCCGCCATACGAAACCTTTTGCAATGAGGTAGGTGCGGAAAATTTTAATCCCGCCGACGGTTGCCCCTGCAGACCCCCCGATAATCATCGGACCGGTTGCAAGCAACAGGATTGCAGAATCCGGCCACTCATTAAAATCTGCAGTATGCCATCCCGTAGTAGTGAGAGCACTTACAAACTGAAACACCCCTTCCCTGAAGGACCTTGAAAAATCGAATGAGCCAAGGAGCAGTATGATGATCAGGGCAGATCCTCCTGCACTCAGCAGAATCAGCCATCTTCCCTGGTTATCAATCCAAAACTCTTTCAGGCTTCGCTTGTCGTACACTTTGTAGTACAACGGGATGGAAAAAGCACCAACCAGCATGGGCAGCAGATAGATCATCTCCATTGCATGGGAATTATAGCCCAAAATGCTGTTATCGAAGGTGCTGAAGCCTCCGGTAGACAGCCCCGCCATGGCGTGATTTACAGATTCATAAAGGTTCTGCACTATACCTGAGCCAGGAAAAACAATGTAGGTTGCAATCACCAGGTACAAAACAGAAACGGCCGTCAGGCTCAGATACACTTTCCAGATTGCACGTGCGGTTTGGGTAACATTGGGCCGTATTTTCCGGGTTCTTGCTTCCGCGTGATACATTACAAGTCCATGCATTTTACCTGATCTCTGCAGCAGTGCCAGTGACAGAACAATCATGCCTGCTCCGCCAAGCCATTGCGCAAAAGAGCGATAAAACAGCAGCCCTCTTCCTATCGACGGCTCGTGCACGCTCATCGTGAGGCCGGTGGTGGTGTAAGCACTTACGCTTTCGAACAGGGCGTGAAGGTAGTTCTTGAAAATAAAAAGGCTTGAAGAGTAGCTTTCGCCTGCAGGAACGAAAGCGTTGGCAACCGCGGCGGGTGTAATATGTGCGGCAATGAAAAATGGAAATGCTCCGATGAGAGAAGTAACCAGCCATGCTGCCACAGCCGTAATCATCGCCTGGCTGGTTCCGTTCTCCTCTGCGAGCGTAATTTTTCTGTAGGTAATAACTCCGAACAGAGTTGCAACTGCTGAACTGATTGCAAATGATATGGCAGTATAGAACTCTCCATACATAACCGAAACAAGCCCCGGAACCAGCAAAGACGGCCCCAGCAGGAACTGAATCCCGCCAACGTCTCGCAGAACAGTACGAAAAAGGCTTTTCAGGTCTTTCATATTAAAAAAGGAGTTCTTTTATTATCTCAAATCGCTTCGCTCAATACAGCTGCAGGATAAACTGCTGTTAGGAAAAGGACTTATTTACAATCTGAGCTTCCTTGTATTTGAACATGGTTAGCCTTTCAGTTTCTTAAACAGCAGAGTTAAGGACGATGTTGCCGTCATTTTATCAGAACAATGCTATTATAAGTGCATATTAAGCAGATATGGTTCCCGGCAGCGCCAATTTGCGGAAAGTTGAGGCATGGATTAGGCTTCTATCTGATGATTTTTTCCGGATCGGAAACCCCGCTAGTACCCAAAACTCCCGAAGCAGCCACCCTCTGCAGCTGTAATGCTGGTATCCGGAACCACTTATCCATCTTTTTTTGTGATTTTGTGCATTCGTGGCTACTCCTTTCTGTCTCCGCGCCGATACTGGCCCGAGCACCATACTGGCGCAAGCGTCTCCACTTGTGCCTCTTACTAAAACTATCCTTAAAACCCGTTTTGTTTTTAAGGACAAATCATGCAACCTTAAATCGATCCATTCAATTAATCGTATAACAATAGCCAAATGCCTGAGAAACATCGTCCCGAAACCGACGCCATCCGGACTCAAACACCCACCACGGGTGAGCGCGAGCACTCAACGCCGCTCTACATGACCTCAAGCTTTACGTTTGAATCGGCCGAGCATGCGCGCGCCCTTTTTGCCAAAGAGGTGGAGGGAAATGTCTACAGCCGCTACTCCAATCCCAACACCGATGAGTTCATCAAAAAAATGTGCCTGCTCGAGGGAGCGGAGAGTGGAGTTGCCACAGCATCGGGAATGTCGGCTATATTTTCGGCCCTTGGCGGACTGCTGGAGCAGGGTGATCATGTTCTTGCATCACGCTCTCTGTTTGGGTCATCCCATCAAATTCTGAGCCAGATTCTCCCAAAATGGGGTATTACGTTTACCTACGCCGATATTCAAAAGCCGGAAAGCTGGGAGAGCCTTATTCATGAAAATACTAAAGTTCTGTTCCTGGAAACTCCTTCGAACCCCGGCCTCGACCTTATTGACCTGGAGCAGGCCTGCGGCCTTGCCAAAGCGCACAATCTTATCTGTATTGTTGACAACTGTTTCGCCACGCCCTGGCTGCAAAAGCCTATGGACTTTGGTGCCGATATCGTTCAGCACTCCGCCACCAAATTTATTGACGGACAGGGGCGCGCTATTGGCGGTATCATTGTTGGAAAGGAGGAGTTTATCGAGCCCATTCGCTTTTTTGCACGGCATACCGGTCCGGCTCTGTCACCCTTTAACGCATGGCTCTTCAGCAAAAGCCTGGAGACTCTACCCGTTCGCATGGACCGCCACTGCGACAACGCCGAGGCCCTGGCAGGTTTTCTTCACGATCACCCGCGTGTAAACTTTGTGAAATACCCCCACCACAGGAGTCACCCTCAATACGATCTTGCCAGGAAACAGATGAAACGGGGCGGCGGTGTGGTCTGCTTTGAGGTTGAGGGGGGCTTCGATCAGGCAAAAGCCTTTATTGACGGTACTCAGATGCTGTCGCGTTCAGCCAATCTGGGCGACACGAGAACCATCGTCACCCAGCCGGCTTCTACCACTCACTCCAAACTGACCGAGGAGGAGCGCCACGCCGTGGGCATTACTCCCGGCTTAATCCGTATCGCCGTTGGCCTGGAGCATCATGAAGATATTATCTGGGATGTTGAGCGGGGGTTGGGGTGAGATTGTTTTGCAGAACGTACTGGTGGTCAAGTTGCAGACTGGCGCGGAAATTTGCTTGTACCTTCCCTGTATTTGAATTGAATCGGTGTCAATCTTTAATGATTTACAGGTGTCATCTATTTCAATGCATGCAAATAGATAATTACGCTAAGTAAGCTTAAATATATCCTAAAAGATCATATTTAATTACGAGAGTGGTACAATAAACCAATAGTAGAGCTGTAAAATTAGCACCACTATGACTATAAATTGAATAACATTCAGTAACATTCTAAGGTTTTTAGAAAGCCTTTCTTTCTTTTTTTGCTTTTCAATAAAAGTGGAAAACAAAAAAGTGACTACAAAAAGCGGTAAATAAAAAATAAATATCGTTGTTAAATCCATTGAATTTGGATACGTAATCTATAACCAGAAGCAATAACTGTCTGTAAATAAAATTTCTACCAATCTTTAACCATCTGTAGCTGGCTTCTCTTTCAATTCATTCAAAGTTTTAAGACCGATTCCAGAAGCCAGATACATCGAACCAAGAGAGAATAGCTCCAGCTCTCCATCCTGCATATAAACGTATACAAAATCAACGGTTGCCAGCACCGTTAGAAACACCAGAATATATTTCTGAAACTTATTTGTCATGAAATGATTTGTCCTGGTTTGCTTTTCTCAACAGCTTTTACTGCGATGTCATCAGGCTGGTCTTTTATCATATATCCGGAGTGCAGGTGTCTGGTTTTTACAAGCAATAAAAGGTCCCCTACCGCTGCTACAGTAAGGAGAATTCCAAACAAAAGAGCAGACAGGTAACCATATAGCAGTCCAAAAATAATAGGAAATATACCCAGAATGATCGCGGGCATAATTACTCCAATTCTGAATCCTGTCACCGAAATCGGTTCTTTAAGGTGAACATACAGCGCCATCTTATCTTCCAGGTATCCAAATGTTAAGCCTTTCATCCCGGATGGTAAAAATGGCAGGAAAAAAGCGGCATGAATCAATTCATGAATCAGACTGCCAATGACCAGTGATAAAACAAACAGAGCAGTAACCAGTAAAAATGCTCCGAGCCATTGAAAAAAAGATTCGTGAATATCTCCTAAAATGGCGGTTGAATCTGAAAGTTCCCACAGTGCTAAATAAGCGAACAATCCAAAAAACATGACTAAGAAAGCCAATCTTGCGCTCCACTTCTGAATTTCGTCCATACTTACTTTTATCATCATCTTACCATCCACTCTTTTTTAAACACTTGAGCACTGTGCATTCGCTGAAGTCGTCAAATTTTTGAATCATAATTTCATTCATTATCTCAAGGTAAAATTTCAGTTTCGCTGGTACCATTGCTACCGCAAGAGTCACTATTCCAACCAGCTTTAAAGTCCTCCCAACCAATAGTTAGTGAAAGAGCAAAACAGAGTAATGACCCAATGAAAAGATGCCGCAGCCTGAATTTTTCATATATGGCTTTAAGGCCTCTCCTGATGGGGGGTATAATAGCGGCAAAAAAACCGACGGTAAACAGTGTAAAAGAGGCTGCTAAATAAATATCTGTAACTGACGCAATCATAATTACTGTGTTCGATCTATTTATTTGGTCATTCTATATATATGAACCGAATTTTCGTGATCCCTTACATTTTTTTGCAATTTTTCTTCTTATGTAATCTTCTCTCAGCGAATAAAAACCTGTTTTTTTCTATTAAACTATTCAGTGCTCTATACTCGAGTTTATCTTACCAAAGGCATTACTACCGGCTTAATCCGTAACCCCGTGGGACTAGAGCATCATGAGGGTGTTGTCGGGGATGTGGTGCAGGCACTGGGGTGAGATATGTTTCAACTTCAGTGATGGGTTACAAATAATAACTTGGGATATAAACGAAATAGATTGTAAGCAGGGTCAATAATAGTACATAGATTCCTGTAACGATCTTTTGGTGAATGTAATCACCACCTTTCACTTTTTTCAATAACGATTGCAAGAACTGAAATAAAAATGGTTATGATTAGATCCTGAATCCGTGATCAGACGATTCAGAGTTTAGTTTTTTTTCTAAAGTCTATGAACGCAAAAACAGCGACAATAATTAAAGTTAATATTATTATTTCGACTAATTTTTCTACAAAATTTTCTCTCGTAAAAAAATAGTACAGTGAATAAAAAAAGAATACAACTAAAATCGCTATGTAATTTGATAAATTTTTTTTCATAAAACTTTAGCAATAGAAAACTATCTCATCTCGAAATAGTTTTCTATTGACTTTATTTAAGGGTTTTTAAGAGAGTTCTTTTGTTAACAGACATCACCACACATGTAGTCTTCACCGTTTTCAAAGGCTTCTCTTAAATTATCGCCTCCTGATGTGATAACATCAACTATCTCATAAATAAGAATAGTAATTGGGCCTCCCCATCTACCTCCATTTATATTTCTATTTTCTTCTTTAGTTAACTGCTTTAATTTGATATCCATAATATTTAAAATTTTAAAAATTAATAAATTTAATTAACCGCCCACAAGGGCTCGTGTTTTTTCCCAGTCAACATCATCATAATCAATGGTTGCAGCCAACCTTTTGTTAAATCCTCTAGCCGCCCCATAGTACCATGCTATCGCTTCAAAAATAGTTGCACCACCATTCATTTCTTTTAGTTCTGTTTTATTTAACGGAGTTAAATTTTCCATAATTAATCGATATTTGGTTTAATTGGTTAATTAGTAGCATCCAAACTTTTTGGCTGCATTTGTAGTATAGTCCACTCCACTGCACCTATACATACAGTGAGAAAAAAGATTGAAAATTTTCGCCCCCACTCACCTTCTTCATCTGCCAGGGTTCTAATTCGGTAGTAAAACCGATCACAATTTTTCCGGGTTTATCGTAAATATAGCTTCTCCGGCGTCGGCTATACCGAATCGGACAGTCCAGTTCCGTTTTAAGCTCATCCAGCAGGATGTACAGCCAACGTTCTGAAATACCCAGTTTTTCTGCCAGCTTTTTGGGTGGCCCGGTTCTTTTTTGCCGGATCAGCAGATCCAATCGTTCTATTCTGTTTAAATAATCGTATAGGGCCATATTTTCTCATGGTTAGCGGGTTAAGGATTTACTTATCTCTTTGAATGAACCATTCAAAAACGGGAACTGATTCTGCCACAATTTCCAGTAGTTGCTTTCCAGGCCAACCAGCTCATCATGGGTTCCCTCTTCAACCAGCCGGCCTTTTTCGAGCACGCAGATCTTATCGGCCATAAAAACCGTGCTGAGACGATGGGCAATCAGGATAACGGTTTTTCCCTGCCCACGGAGATAATTCACCGCGTCCTGAACATACTGTTCAGAGGCCGAATCCAGAGAAGAGGTTGCTTCATCCAGAATCAGGATTTCCGGCTCTTTATAGAGGGCCCGGGCAATGGCGATGCGCTGTTTCTGTCCGCCGGAAAGCGTTGCACCATTTTCGCCAAGGTGGGTTTCAAAGCCGCTGGGAAGGCCCTCGATAAAGCCAAGAATTCCCAGTTTTTTACAGATACCGATGATCTTCTCCATGTTGGGATTAAACTCCCCAACAGCGATGTTTTCAATTACATTGCCGCTAAACAGATCGATCTTCTGCGGTACCACCGATAAGGTATCCCGCAAACTCTGCGTATCAATATGGGCCAGGTTCATCTCCCCGATAGAGACCCGGCCAGACTCAATGGGATACATCTTCTGCAAAATGTTAACCAAGGTCGTTTTGCCCGATCCGCTCTCTCCCACAAATGCCGTTACCTCTCCTTTCGGGATTGTCAGCGATAACCCTTCAAACACATCTACCCGGGAGCCGTAGCGAAAGTTTACATCTTTAAAACAGATATCACCTATAACTTCCGGATTCAGCTCAACTTTCTGCCCCTGCTCCTCTTTATCGAGGTCCATAATTTCAAAAAGACGGTCTGCGGCAATCATCGCATCCTGTATCGTACGGTTCATTCCCACCAGTTCGCTTACCGGACCGGTAAAATATCCGATAATTGCATAGAACGAGAGAAGCTCGCCGGGTGTAATGGAGCCCTGAAGTACGTACCCGGTACCCACCCATAGCAATATTATTGTAAATATCCTGGATGTGAACTGTGATGAATTACCCGAGAAGACCGAGTTTAACCCTGAACGATATACGGTTTTTAGCAGCTGAATAAAACGTGTCTCCGTTTTCATATTGGCAAAACCTTCAAGCCCGAACTGCTTGATTGTGGATACCGAATTCAGAGACTCTACCAGCTGCGATTCCAGGTCAGCCGCATTTTCCATCAGTTTTCGCTGGGTTTTCTTATTCAGCTGGTTGGTGATGATATAAACCAGTGAATAGACCGGAATAATTAGCAGCATAATGAGGCCTAATTTCCAGTAGTAGGTAAACATCAAACCAAATGAAAACAGTACAATAAAAATATTTACAATGATGTTGATCGCCACATCATTGATAAATGCTCTTATTTTTACCGCGTCGTTAATTCTTGAAATGATTTCACCAACGCGCATCGTATCAAAAAAGCGCTGTGGGAGCTTTAACAAATGCTTGTAATACCCCAGAATAAGCCGCGCATCAATCAGTTGACCGGTTTTGAGTGTGAATACTGTTTTGGCCACTCCAATACCTATCTGAAACAGCAACAGGATAATCATCCCAACACCCAGCAGGTTCAGCAGGTTACGATTCCCGTCAGCAATCACGTTATCGACAAGAAGCTGTACAAAGATGGCTGTCGATAGCCCGATCACCGTGTAAACGGCTGCCCCGATCAACGCCTGGAAGAGCACAGCCCGGTGGGGTTTCAATAAAAACCACATCCGGCTAAATATCGACACCTTTTCACTGCCCGGTTCAAACTCTTCAGCCGGCATAATCAATACAAGCACCCCCGTCCACTGTTTTTTAAACTCTGCATGTGGAACTTTATGGATCTTGCCGTCCATCGGGTCCATCACCTCGATAAACTTATCTGTGGCTTTATAAATCACCACAAAATGGTGCAGAACTTCTTTTACCACCACATGCGCAATCGTAGGTGTGGGTATTTTAAACAGGCTATCAAACTCCCCTTTCACTCCTTTTGCCGTTAGTCCCAGTTTTTCAGCTGCTTCCATCAGGCCAAGGATATTTGTCCCCTTTTTATCGGTTGAAGCATACTGCCGGATCTTTGAAATAGGCATTTCAAGGCCAAAATATGCTGCCACTGAAGCCAGACAGGCGGCTCCGCAGTCGGTTATATCGTGCTGTTTGATGCCGATTTTTCGTTTACCCATCCTCACTTCCTCCCCCGTTCATTGCGTATTCATTTTCTCCCCAGGATGGATTCAGCCAGTCTTCAGCTTTGTCGTAAAGAAGCTGAAATAAGCTTCTGCGAGTGATGATAAATCTTGCCTGCAGCGTCATTCCTTTTTTAAAATCACCCCTGAAACCATTGGCCAACTCTAAATAAGTTTGATCCAGAGAACAGTGAACCCGAAATAACGGCTGGCCATCATTCATAATCACGTCATTGGAAATATTTATGATTCTTCCGGAAGCGATGCCCCACTGATTATAGTTGTATGCATCTATGTGAAATCTGGCCTCCATCCCTTCCCTCAGAAAGCCTATATCCCCCGGATTTATAAATATTTCCGCTATAAGACTTGTATCGGGACTGATTTCACCCATCACCTGATTTGCATAGACGAAACTGTTCCGAAACAGCGCAGCTTTGTTTTGAACCGTTCCGGTAATGGGTGACCGAACTTCATACTGACTCAGCTCATCAAGCAACTGATTGTTTTCTGACTGCAGTTGATCCAACTCATTACTGAGCCGGATTTCATCCATTTCCCACTGATTTTTCTGCTGTTCAACAACCATTTTATATTGGCTGACAGAGCTATGAAGCGTAAATCGCGTCTCATCGAGAGCAACCTGGCTCAGCGCATCTTTTTCAGCAAGAAATCGTTCACGGTTAAGCTTTCGTTTGATTTGGTTTATCTCCTGAATCTGATTCATCAGCTTTTGCCTGAACTCCATCCAGTTTTGCTGAAATCTCGCAGACTGCAAATCAACGAACGAAATGAGTTTCAGAGAGTCGGCTTTCTGCAGAAGGTTTAGGTCTTCTACAAACATTCTGACCTGATCTTGCCGTAACTGGTTAAATCTAAGCCGTTCATTTACCCGGGGCGCATCTACTGTTGCAAAAACATCACCTTCTCGTATGAGACTGTTCTCAGATATATTCAGAATTTTGATGTTTCCCGAAACCGGTGATGTAACTTTAACAACTTCAGTTGATGGCCGGATTAATCCCTGGCTTCGTACACCAACATCCACTTTTATTACAGGGAGAGCGCACAGCATTCCGATAATAAACAGAAGAAGCATAGAGAATATTATTTTAGATCGAACCGTATGTTTCGAAAAATTTGACTCCTGGGTATTCTCAATAATCTCCTTTGGAAATAGTTGAATATTGCTCATCTATTGACAGTTTTACTCTATGATTTGAATACTCCAATTCCCGCAAAACAGATGGGGAAGGTGTTACTTATGCTATTTTAAATAGGTATATCAAAGACTTAACTGCAAATATGACTTGTCGCCTGTTTGGGTATTCTAATCGCCAATATGGTCCCAAAAGTTATATTTCTTGATCCCTTACACCCAGCCATTCAAAAAGTATTGACCGGTTACCCATCAGAATCTCACTTTTCAGGTCAGTAAACGTAGTGTCAAAATTTCTGCTGAGAAATTTATAGAGAGCATCACTTGAAGGGCCCAAGCCAGACTCTATGGCAACATCCATACTTGCTGCCATCAGCCCTTTTTCGGAAATCAGAAGACAGATCGTTTCAAACCTGATTTCCCGCAGTATACTCTTGGGGTATCTTCCATATACATCGTTCATTCTTTTCTTTAAACAGGATCTTGACACATAGCAACTTTCAGCCCACTGCTTAACACTCCTTATTCCGGCTATCTCTTTAACCAGTATTTGAACAGACTCCTCTGCTTTTTCAACAAGCATGCATTGAGATCTATAAATCTTCTTATCTGTCTGATTTGTGTTTATGTCTACATGCATAAAAATATATCGTTTGAATTCAAGTCATTTACTAGTATGAACATGAAAACTGATATTCCTTACAGTTTTTATTGCAAATTTTTCTTTTTGCAAACCTACCTCACGGATTCTCGCTTGTAGTACGTATCCATTCAATACACAAAATGTTTGTTACTGAAATGTATCTCACAGTTGGCATTACTCCCGGCTTAATCCGTATCGTCGTGGGGCTGGAGCATCTCAAGGATATCATTGGGGATGTGGCGCAGGCCCTGGGGTGAGATTTTTTACAGTATGCGACGGTGATACGTTCTAGACTTATGCGAACGTACCTATCCTAACAATCCTATCATCCCATCTGCTGGTACCTTTTAACAATGACGGTAAGCGCGGCTAAACCGGTCAGAATAACCACCGTGCTGCTGGTGTCCCATAGTAACCACATAAACAGGGTACCCACAAAGAGTCCAATACTGGAGAGGTACTGAAAGGTTGTAACCTGATTCTGTTCTTCTTTTTTTTGCAACGACATCACTTAAAATCTTTTAATTGCGCCAGAAGTGCTCTTCCGATGAACTACCTTTATTTTTTATCCTCATAAGACTCAGATAGAACCCGTAATAAAGGGTAAGGACGCCTAGAAAATATCCAAAGTCAGCCAAGAATATGATGAAAAGATGCGCATTCAGTGAATCAGCATTGAACAAACTCTGTTCTAAGAGCGATTTTGTTCCGATTGTAAAGACTATTAAAACCACAAAGTGAAGCATCGGAATATCGGTATGTTCTTTCTTTTCAGGCATCCGAATTATAAATGTTGAAAAATTTTACAATCATACCATACAAAACTATATAAGCTACGGCACCAACCGAGAAGATGATGCCCATTCCTTCATCAAGCCCACTTAAATAAGTAGCCATGCCGAGGCTCAAAAATGAAAATGCGGCATAGATAGAAGGATATCGTTGCCATCTAAGCATCAATACATAAAGTCCATACGAAATAAGTGTTGCCAGTACATATATTGCTCCTCCAAGGACTCCTGAGGACCCAAAAAGAGCCTCGGCATTAAACAAACCAAGAGTAAAGACAAAAATACAAACAGCCATAATAAACAGCATCAACCACCGACTCATACTCAGATCCTGAGACTCCGTATTTTCCTCGATATCATCGTAAATTGCATTCATTTAATTTTTATTTGATTTATAATCACAATCCATGCCTCATCCGGATTGATCATGCAGACAAAGCTGCCAGAATTTTGTCGTAGCGATGATCAGCCCATGAGATAAAAACATATTCCAATCCCACCCAGGAGAAATCCAATAAGAAATAGTCTCATCGTAGTCTTGTTGCTGAAAATTTTTATTAACCTGCCATCATCATTCATCTCTTTCCAGGCCTCAATCTTGTTTTAATAAAGCTCTGTATGTTTTCATTTTTTCCAGGTATATGAACTGTCTCACAATGATTTAGATGTGACGCCACAAATACAATACGCCACAAATTCCTAAAATCACTTCATAAAAAATAATAATGGAAATACTTAGAAAGACATCTGCAAATGAAGTAATCATAATGGCTGGATGAAGTTCAAGTTATTCAGTATTCAACATAAGTATGAAGCTGATTTAGTAAATCCCTTACAAAAAATGTCATGATTTTTTCCTTGACTATTCTGAATAATGGAATCCATATCGATCACGGCTCACCATCAACACCCACGGAATTACTAAACTCATAGCGAGCATCATTATATCCTTTTACAACATCCTTCCACCCTAAAGCAAGGCCCAAAGTGAAGCAGAGCAGAGACGCAAGAGACAGATGACGAAGCCTGAACTTTTCGTGAATAGTTTTTAACCTTCGCCTGATGGGACGTTTTATCACATCAAAAAAACCGGTAAAAAACAACAAAACAGAAACTATTAGCAGAATATCTTCAACAAATGTAATCATAGTGACCGAGATCGGTTTATTAATTTTACCATGTTTCTATAATTATGAACCGATTTTTGGCGATCCCTTACAATTTTTTTGTACAATCTGGATGATACCCTGAAATAACCGCTGCCTTAATCGAAGCATAGCCGCCTGGTCACCGTTCAGCAGAAAAATGATGAGGGAGAATGGGAACCCTATCCCGTCACCTTTTATGACCCGGAATACCCGAGAACGGGTGCCATGACCTTTTTCTCAGGTGGCGCAGGACTCTCCAGTACGGCGGCAGACTATGCAAAATTTCTGCAGATGTACCTCAATAACGGTGAATATGACGGGACAAGACTTCTCAGCCGAACCACCGTCAATTCTATGATGAAGAACCAGATTGGCGATCTCTGGGGGCCTGATGCGGTTTACGGCCTCGCATTTGGAGTACTCACAAATACCGGTGAAGCCAAAGGCGGCCGGGGCAGCGAAGGCACGTTCGACTGGGGCGGCTATTTTAACACGCAATATTTTGCCGACCCGGAAGAACAGGTTATCGGAGTACTTCTCAAACAAACCCAGGGATCAACAGGCGACGAAACCGGCTGGAAATTTCGTCAGCTGGTGTTTCAGGCAATTGATGATTGAGGCACTTTTGAGATAGATTATGAACGATTTAAACCAACCTTCATTCACTCAAGCTCAGCAATAAAGATAGAAGAGCCAATATCAGAATATTCAATTCCGTATACATTGTTTTCGTAAGCACCAAAAATGACAAAGCCATTAGATTCGTCATAAACAGAGGGAATCTTTATTGTAAATAGCTCTTCCGTTTGCCGATTCATACCCAAAATATGTAGCATATCCCAGCCGGAGTAAAAGACACCCCAAAATATATTTTCATTTGTTATATACATCGAGCTGAAATATGGAAGTTGGTTGCGGCTTTCGAAATCCTCACGAATTTTTGGATACATATCAAATAGAAATTCCTTGGTTTCTGAAATATATTCGTTCTCAAATTCTGTTACCTGATAGTCTGGATAATCTGTTGCCTGTCCTGAAACCTCTTTGTTTGAATTTAAAAAATATCCATGGTAGACCAACTCATCAGTTTGAGAATAAAATATGGCATCTTCTACAGGACTAAATTGCATATTTGTAGTAATTCCAAAATAATTATCGTCAGTAAATGAGTCTACCTTCAACGTTTCATTTCCTGGAAATTCAGTAATTATCTCTTCTGTATTAAAATTATCATCCAAGTTATACAAATTGAATGTGTCATTCATACCCTCTTTATTCAATACTCGCTCAAAATTTCTAAAAATTCCTATATAACCGAGAGAAGTAGATTTATAGAAATATTCCATTGTTAATGGCATATAATTTGGGAGCTGAAACGTATCAAGAAGCTCTAAGTTTCCTTTCTTGACCTGGTAAGATGTAACTCTTTGGAGGCTTTTATCGAGTACATAAAGAGAGTTATCATCCGAAAGAGACATAAAGTTTATGCCACTATACTCTCCAGGTCCCCGTCCTTCCCCACCTACTGTTGTCCGATATTTCCCGTCTTCTGAAAATAAATGAATATTCCATACCGTATGATCAACGATAATCATTTGCCCCCATCGATCTATCACCATGCTGTGAGGATTTATCACATGATCATTTTCGACATCTACATAATAGAACTTTTCAATCTGCTTTTCAGGCAGCTCATTCAAAAAAGTCCTGAATTCATTTTGGTTTTGTATCTCATCAGAATATGTACAGGATGTGCAAAGAGCAATGCCCAAACAACAAATAATTCCGATTCGAATAAGGGTGAATTTTATCATTTGTGTAAAACGTAATGAATAACTGTTTTTTTCTGTGATTTACTTTAGTTAAATAATTGAAAGATTCACATGTATTGCTCACCAATTATTGTTTGTTTAAACCTTAATTATTCTTGTTTACTAGCCCTCATTTACTTCCAGTTCTCCTTGCAATGTTTTGCAGGATCTTCCAGCATTCATACAACCAAGGTTATAGGCATAATATTCTTTACTTTGCATCCTCCAGTGATATGGATTAGAATCTTTACACATATTTTCCATTTGATCACAGTCGATTCCTTCAGCTACCGATTTTTCAGTTGGTGCTGTTGTCAGTACAATAACCATTATAATTCCAATAATTAAACTTAAGGTTTTCATGATTGAATATGTTTTATTTATTATTTAACTGTTAATTTGATTGGGTTTAATTAATTTTATTTTTTTTTCAAAATTTATTTTCTGCACTCAACATTTCCTTTTTCTCAAGTTCGTCTCTAAAAAGCTGTAAGTTTCTTTCTTTCAGAAGTTACCATTTCCTATTTTGCATATCATTTTAAACATCCACGTTTAAAAAGTGCTTTTTTGATCATGACTCAAAATATCCACTCCTGTTTATTTATAACTCTATTTTGTTCGTTTATACTCCTTATTTCGGCCTGCACTGACCCAACGGAGAGCGATCAGCTTGTCTTCACAAACGCAACCATCTGGGACGGCACGGGTGAGCTGCATGAAAACGCGGCGCTTGTCACCCAACAGGGAAAAGTGATCGAGATTCTCCCTATGAATGATTCCTCGTTCCCAGCGGAAGCTGAACAGGTAGATCTTGGCGGTCGGTTTATAATCCCGGGCCTTATAAACGCGCACGGCCATGTTGGCGTAGCAAAAGGCCTGCAAACCGGAGGACCTGCCGAAAGCGTTGTGAATGTATCAAATCAACTTAAGAAATATGCAAGATATGGTATCACCACCGTTGTTAGCCTTGGCGATGAACCTGTTCACGCGTTCCTTGTCAGGGACAATAACGACCCGGCAGACATCCCCATGGCGCGTGTATATCTTGCAGGCGAGGTACTGAACCCCGAAACGCCCGAAGAGTCGAGAGAGTCTGTAAAACGACGGGCTGAACAACGTCCCGACTGGCTCAAAATCCGTATCGACGACGGACTGGGCAGCCGTGATAAAATGTCGCGCGAAGTCTATTCAGCCATCTTTGATGAGGCTAAAAATCAGGATATTCCAGTGGCTGCGCACATTGTTGAACTCTATGATGCTATTGCTGCCGTTCGGGAAGGCGCTTCATTGGTTGGCCACAGCGTGCGCGACCAGCCCGTTACGAATGAGCTGATCGACGTAATGAAAGAAAATAATGTATGTATTACGCCTACTCTCACGAGGGAGCTTTCAACCTATATTTACAGGGAACGGCCCGACTTTTTTGATGATCCGTTTTTCACGAATGAAATTGACCCCCTGGTGATTGAACAGCTTCAGTTGCCCCGGGTTCAGGAGTATTACCGTTCTGAAGAAGCAGATTATTTCAGAGATGCCCTGCCGATAGCCAGGGAAAATATGATGGCGCTGCACAATGCCGGTGTTAAGATTGCCATGGGCACAGACAGTGGCCCGCCTGCACGTTTCCAGGGTTATTTTGAGCATCTGGAGATGGACATGATGCAGGATGCCGGCATGACCCCGGAAGAGGTACTCCTGTCCGCAACCCGGGTTGCTGCTGAATGTACATTCATTGATGAAGAACTGGGAACGCTCGAAAAGGGGAAATGGGCCGATTTTGTCGTACTGAATGAAAACCCTCTTGCGGACGTACAAAACCTGCGTACCATTGAAGGCGTGTACATTGGCGGGAATAGTGTAGACCTCAGTTCACACGACCAGAGATCTGAAAATCAGGAGGAGTAGTCTTTTGACAGAGCCCTTCTCTCATATCAATTAATTCGTATATGCTGGATGAGACTACGGCAGTCTATCGTAACCGGTTCAATGTTTGAAATATTTTTAAAGGGAATTGGTTTTATAATGATCCGAAAGACTTCGAAATTTTATGGCTCATTGACCGTTTCCTCTTGAAAAGACGCCGGCTTAAATTCACAGCATAATACACTAAAAAAAAGCCCGCAACGAGTTAACGCTGCGGGCTTTAATAATAATTAGTAATTGAAGAATTCAGTCTGTCTTAGACGATACGGGTAATCAGTTCGGCGGTTCTGGCAGAGTAACCGGCTTCGTTGTCGTACCAGCCAATTACTTTCACAAGATTACCGTCTACTTTAATTGTACCACTGTCGAAAATACATGAGTGAGGATTTCCAATGATGTCAGAAGAAACCAGGTCTTCGTCACTGTACTCCAGAATTCCTTTCAGTTCGCCTTCAGAAGCTTTCTTGAATGCAGCGAGAACTTCGTCTGCAGTTGTATCTTCACCAACTACGGCAGTAAAGTCGGTCAGTGATCCTGTAACTACAGGCACACGAACTGCGCCTCCATCGAGTTTACCATCGAGGTGAGGCAGTACCAGGCCTACAGCTGCGGCTGCGCCGGTAGTTGTGGGAATCATGTTAACAGCAGCGGCACGGGCTCTTCTCAGATCTTTGTGCGGACCGTCTACCAGTGCCTGATCGCCTGTATAGGCGTGGATGGTTGTCATAAAACCTTGTTGAACACCGCCAAAATTATCGTCCAGTACTTTTACCATTGGAGCAAGGCAGTTTGTTGTACAGCTGGCATTTGAAAAGATATTATTACTTTTATCAATCTCATCGTCGTTTACGCCAAGCACGATTGTTTGCACATTACCTTTAGCGGGAGCTGAGATAATCACTTTTTTCGCTCCGGCTTCGAGATGCTTTCCGGCTGTTTTATCATCGCGGAAAAGTCCTGTGGACTCAACAATTACTTCTGCTCCTCTTTCGCCCCATTTCAGGTCTGCAGGGTCTCTCTCAGCAGATACACCAATTTTTTTCCCGTTTATTACGAGGTCTGTTCCATCGGCGTATACTTCACCGTTAAATTTACCCTGTGCTGAATCATACTTAAACAGGTGGGCAAGTGTTTTGGCGTCGGTCAGATCATTAATTCCAACCACTTCTACGTTGTCGCTCTGGAGTTCCAGGATAGAACGCATAACCAATCGTCCAATTCGTCCAAAGCCATTAATTCCTACTTTTACTTTTGCCATAAATTTCACTCCTTTTCATTTATTATTATCTGCGTTTCGCAGTACTATTTATGCCTCTTAAAATAACGTATTTAATACTTTCAATCCATTATTTTAGCTGATTTTAATCAATTATAACGTATATGTTAATATTAAAAGCGCTTTTAATTTTTTCCTGTTTTTTTTGGCTGTCCAAACGGGCTTACAGGTGTTAATCGTCCAGATCTACGTCATCCGGCGGAACCTCTCCATCGTCGTCAATCATGCTCTCTACATCGGCAATGTCGTCATCGTCGTCATCGTCAATTACAGGAATCACTGGTTTCTTTTTCACCTGCACTTTCACGCCGGCACGTTTCAGCAGCATCACTACATCGGGATTATCGTTGTCATTAGCGATATCGAGAGCGGTGTCGCCGTTTTTGTCGCGAAGTTTTACGTTGATACCGGAGTCTATCAGGTATTTCACCACGCTTGTATGGCCTTCCCTTGCCGCAAGCATAAGGGCTGTTTGGCCCCAGCGCTGCCTCGCATTGATATCGGCTCCCGCTTCAACCAAAATTTTAACGGCTTCGAGATACCCTTCTCTGGCGGCTACTATCAATGCAAGGTCGCCAACCGGTGCATTATTGTCGAGCAGAAACTCCATGATCCCGATCTCGCCGCTTTCGGCCGCACGGTTGAGTGCCGTTCCGCCCATTTTCGTTTCAATTGAGGGGTCGGCACCGTGCTCAATCAAAAATTTAACCGTTTCGTAATGTCCGTTTTGTGCGGCATACATCAGTGCTGTAGAACCATTTTTGATGGTTTCGTTTAGATCTGCCCCCTCTGCATGCAATTGCTTTACGCGATCGAGGTTGCCTTCTTTTGATGCCTCTATAAGTGGTGTAAGCTCCATTGAATTTCTGTCTGATTCTAAATTATTAAGTTGTCACAACGATGTAACCAGAACACTCTTTGTATCAGGGATTGGTGTTCTTTTACCCCATTTTCAACGCTCAAAATATATTCTTTGATGAGCATCATTCCTACCGTTTTTTATAGAACTTCAGGGCTTTTTCAAACAATTAATTGAACAGTATATGATAAATAATAGGGATTAAATCAACATTTGAAAAATCACATGCCTTCAGGGGCCATAAACCTTTCTTCTGCTTTTTCTTTATTTACTTCAGGGACACGGAAAGATCGTAACCATTTGCGAAATCATTCCCGCTGATTCGTGGTTTTCCGGGAAGCTGCAGCTCTTCTATTTCAATAGCGCCCTCACCACAGCCGGCATACAGTTTTTCTTCACTTCTCCAGAGCCTGCCCGGCTTACCGGTTATATCTGCGTGGGGAACCGTTTTATAGATGTTCATTTTATCGTCTCCATACATGCACCATGCCCCGGGAAAAGGGTTTAGCCCGCGAACCAGGTTGTGAACTTCAGTGGCGCTCTTTGTAAAATCGATGCGTGTATTATCGCGAAACAATTTAGGAGCGGGAGTAGCCAGCGAGTGGTCCTGCGTCTGCTCTGTCACTTTCTCCTCAGCGATATCATCTATGCAGCTGAGCAGCAGGTCTGCACCGTCATTTTTCAGGCGTTCATACACGTCACCGGTTGTATCCATAGGGCCGATTGTAATGCTTCGCTGGCCGATTATCTTGCCGGCATCTACTTTTTCATTAAGAAAAAATACGGTTGCTCCCGTCACTTTTTCCCCACTTATTATCGCCCAGTGTATTGGTGCAGCCCCGCGGAACCTGGGAAGCAGGGATGCATGCAGATTAACAGAGCCGATTTTTGGGATTTCCAGCACGTTGATCGGTAAAATTCTGAATGCCACTACCACAAAAAGATCCGCCTGTAACCCGGATAGCTCCCGGGCGAACGATTCACTTTTTACATCCTCCACATCGATGGTTCGCAGGCCCAGCTCCAGCGCGCATTTTTTTACATCAGTTGGAACCGGCTTGCCTCTTCGTCCCCTGCGCTTATCGGGATTGCTTACAACCGCAGAAATCGTATGGCGGGAACTGTGTATGTGTTCCAGGCTGGGAACAGCAAACTCTGGTGATCCCATAAATACGATGTTTAACGACTTCATACAGTCGACGTATTTTTCTCTGCAAGCGGATAATCAGCTTCAAAAACGCCTTTTTGTATCTTTTTTAGCTGTGAGCGATGCAGTCTCCGGCGAAATGCACTCAGGTAATCCACAAACAGCACCCCGTTCAAATGATCGTTTTCGTGCTGAACCACCCGGGAAACAAACCCTTTAAACAGCTGAGTTTTTTCATTAAAGTGCCGGTCTTTATAAGTCACTTCCACCAATTGCGGGCGGGCAACATCATCTCTCACGTCCGGGATACTCAAACATCCCTCCTCCATCTTTATCTCTTCGCCACTGGTTGATTTTATCTCAGGGTTGATAAAAACCATGGCACCGAGATCTTCCTCATCATCAAGATCCTCCGTCATGGGATCGGCGTCCATAACGAAGAGCCTTACTCCCTTTCCAATCTGCGGCGCTGCCAATCCAACACCGTTTGAGTTATACATGGTATGAAACATGTCGTCAATCAGTTGCTGTAAATCTTCGCTATTCTCTTCGATGGATGATGCTTTTGTTCTCAGAACCTGATCGTTGTACGTTACGATGGGTAAAATTGCCATATCAAATATCTGGGTATGCTTCTAAAAATTGGTTTAATATAAGAGCAGCTGCTGCCTGATCGAGCCGTCCTTTTTTGTGCCTTTTCTTTTTTGGCACTCCGGATTCAACCATCAGGTTCATTGCCTGTTTTGATGAATAACGCTCATCAAACTTGTACAGTTTAACGCCACTGCACTTATTTTTCAACTGTTTCAGATATTTTGTGACCAATGGCGTGGCGTGGGTGGGCTCTCCCTGAGGAGTGAGGGGCCAGCCTACAACAATTGCGTAAACCGGCCCTTCATTATCTATTTGATTACTAATCTCAGCAAAAGACTCATCAGGTGTAAATGTTCCTATGGGGTTTGCAGAAGTACGAAGCAGGTCGGTACGTGCCAAACCTACTCTTTTACTCCCAACATCAACACCTAAAATTCTGCCGAGTCGGTTCAACTATTTATCTTCGTTTTTAACCTCGCTTAGGGGCTTCTTTAGAAACTTCTTAAGCTTTTTACTTGGTTTGAAGTGAGTTTTTCTGTGCGCGGGCACATAAATCACTTCATTGGTTTTTGGATTTCTTGCCTTGGGCTTCGCCTTGGTTTCCTTCACTTCGAAAACCCCGAAATTGCGAAGTTCAATTCTGCATGTGGGATCTGCAGCAAGCATTTTGCCACGAAGAGCATCGATAACGGAATCGACCCATGGCTCTGCCTGGTTCAAAGGTACATCCATCTGATCTGCGACTGTACGAACAATGTCTCTTTTAGTATATGTAACCATTATTTATCCTGTTTTTTATATTTTGGCTATTATTAAACAACTACAACTTATCTTTAGCAAAAATATAAAGATTTCACGTAAGCAGACAGATTTATTATAACTCAACATCAATATAAGTATTTGTACCTATGCGATATAGATGATTTTACTCATATCGCATCACCGTTTTGATCCCTTCCACCCTCTCAAGCTTTTTGATAATCTTTTCAAGATGCTTTAAATCGTTCACATAAACCGATACAATTCCCTCAAACATCCCCCCTTCGCTGCTCACATTTATACTCTTCATGTTGGTTTGCATCGATTTTGAGAGAATCTCCGTAAGGTCATTTACAAGTCCTACCCTGTCTTCGCCAATAACTTTTATGGCACCAAGAAACTGTGTATCGATATTTCGCGCCCAGCTTACATCCACAATTCTCTCGCTGTCGGTGCGGATTAAATGGTGAGCATTCTTACAATTTGACCGGTGAATTTTCACGTCTCCGTTGCGGCTTATAAATCCAATTACGCTGTCGCCGGGAATGGGGTTGCAGCAGTTGGCATACGAATACTTAACGTTGGTGAGTTCACCTTCAACCAAAAGAGCTTTTCCTTCTCCAACCGAACGAGCCGATGTATAGTATTCGTTGGATATTTCCTCTTCTGATGGTTTATGGTCCTCCTCCGTTGCCTCATCTTCAATCCGTCCCTTGCTTTTAAGCTGCTTCACACGCTTATACAGTTCGGACACATCAAAAGCGCCCGTTCCTATTTCGTGGAACATCTCTTGGGCATCATCATAGTTGAATCGTTTGGCAACCTGCGTAAGCTCCTGATCAGAAATTTCAATTTTCCCGCGGGTGGCTTTTTTGTCCCAGATTTCACGCCCTTGCTGTGCAATTTTTCTCTCTTTCTGTTTGATGTACTGCCTTATTCTCGCCCGGGCCTTGTGCGTAACTACGCTGTCCATCCAGTCGGCGTTCAGGTTTATTTTATTACCCGTGATAATTTCAACCTGATCACCCGATTTTAGTTTTTGCCTGAGCGGAACCATTCTCCCATTTACCTTTGCTGCTATTGCTGTTTCGCCGATCTCGCTGTGAATTTCAAATGCAAAGTCGATACAGGAGGCTCCATTCGGCAGGGTTTTCAGTTCACCATTGGGTGTAAATACATATATTTCATCTTGGTAGAGGTTCAGTTGAAAATCCTTGACAAATTCTGTAGCTGCATCGGGGCGAGGTGCGTCCAGAACATCACGAACCCAGTGCACGAATTTATCGAGTTCGGCGCTGCCGCTGTCGTTACCCTCCTTATATTTCCAGTGTGCAGCAAGCCCCTGCTCAGCGATATAGTCCATTTTTCGGGTCCTGATCTGCACTTCAACTTTACGGCCCTTTTTCGTAATCACCGTAGTATGCAGCGACTGATAGCCATTGGCTTTTGGAACCGATATAAAATCCCGAAACCGTTTGGGAATCGGCGTATACCAGTCCGTAATTACAGAGTATACACGCCAGCAATCCTCTTTTGTATGGGGATCCTCAAGGATAATGCGGATCGCGAAAAGATCATAAATCTCTTCAAACGGCTTCTGCTGCATCTGCATTTTCCGGTATATCGAATAGATATGCTTTGGCCGTCCTTTAATCTCAAAAGTGAAGTTCTGATTCTCCAGCTCCTCGCTAATCGGTTCCAGAAACTCGGCAATAAAGCTCTCCCTCACCTCTTGTTTTTCGCGAAGTTTTCGAACCAAAAACTTATAGGAGTTCGGGTCAATGACCTTAAAACAGAGATCTTCAAGCTCATTTTTAATTTTAAACAAACCAAATCGATGCGCAAGAGGAGCGTACAGCTCCATCGTTTCGGTTGCTTTGTTAATCTGCCTCTCTTTGGGCAGGTGTTTAATGGTTCGCATATTGTGCAGGCGGTCGGCAAATTTAATAAGCACAACCCGAATATCTTCCGCCATTGAGAGCAGAAGTTTCATGAAAGTTTCTGCCTGTTTTGTGCTGCGATTTTCAAAAACTCCGGAAATTTTGGTCAGTCCGTCAATCAGGTGCATTACGGTGGACCCAAAAATTTCTTCTATATGGGCGAGAGTAACGTAAGTGTCTTCGACCGTATCATGCAGAAGAGCAGCAGCAACCGACACATCGTCAATATTGAACTCCTCTGCCATAATTTTGGCAACCTCCACAGGATGCAGGTAGTATGGCTCGCCCGAGGCCCTCGTTACGTCTTCGTGGGATTTACAGCTCAGTTTAAATGCACGCGTAATCAGGTCGCGGTCGGTCTCCCTCAGGTGTTTTTCACAAAGCATCAGCAGAGAACCCAGCGACGCGGACTGCTGCTCGTCAAGCTCATACTGATCAATTTGCTCAAGAATATCTGTATCCATCTTACTTATAACGTGTTGCACTGATTTATTGACTGATCCTGATAACTTTTTCGCCTCTCGCTGCGTTCGTACCATATGTATTGCAACGGGTTAAACAAAAATATCTGTCCTTTCTGATTACCTGCCACGGGGTTGTTTTAAATAATGTAATTATGATTGAACTCTGGCAAAAGGTTTAATTTTCACACTGTCTGTCATATGCTCACGGGCTTTTAAGGCTCCGGTTATCGCTATCATGGCTGCATTATCCGTACAGTACTGCATGGCAGGCATCATCAGTTTAACGCCCAACTCTTCTGATAATTTCTGTGCTTTTTGTCTGAGCATTGAATTGGCCGACACTCCGCCCGCCAGCATTATGGCAGATACACTTCTGTTTTTAACCGCACGCCCGAGCTTTTTGATAAGTACATCAGTAATTGCTTCAGACACACTGGCACAAATATCTCTGATGTTCTCCTCAACAAACTCATCTGATTTTTCCCGGGTATAGTAGAGAACACTGGTTTTAAGCCCCGAAAAGCTGAAATCCAGCCCTTTGTTTATCATCGATCTTGGAAAATCGTGAAATCCGGGGTCGCCCATTAAAGACAATGTATCAACCACCGGCCCTGCAGGATAAGGCAATCCGAGAATTTTACCTATTTTGTCAAAAGCTTCGCCTGCAGCATCATCTCTCGTTGTGCCCAGGATTTCATGGTCAAAAACAGATTTCACGTAAACCAGCCGGGTATGGCCGCCCGAAACAATGAGAGCGATAAATGGATAGATCTCTTCATGCTCAATAAAATTGGCGTACATATGGGCATCAATATGGTTTACGCCTATGAGCGGTTTTTTGTAGGATACTGCCAGTCCCTTCGCAAAACTAAGGCCTACAAGAAGAGATCCCATCAAACCCGGCCCCTGCGATACGGCAATAGCATCCACCTTCTCAATAGTTATTTGTGATTCATCGAGCGCCTGGGTTACCGTTTTCCATATTGTTTTATGGTGAGCACGTGAGGCCAGTTCCGGTACTACACCTCCAAACTGCTCGTGAACTGCCTGTGAAGCAATCACATTCGAAAGTATTGTGCCGTCAGAATAAACGGAGGCTGCTGTTTCGTCGCAAGATGATTCAATTCCTAAAACATTCATGGATTTAAAGTAAAACTCTGATCAAACTATTGGAAGTTAAAACAAATAAAAAAGCCCGCCTTAACAGCGGGCTTTCATAATTCAGATATGTCTTATAGATGTTTACTTCTTGTCGTCATCTTCATCATCAACAACTTCAAAGTCTGCATCTACGGCGTCGTCGCCTTCCGTTTCGCCCGCTTCTGAGCCATTTTGGGCTCCGGCGTCGCCACCCGCTGCCTGGCCTTCTGCTTCACTGGCCTGATAAATCTCCTGTGAGGCTGCGGCCCATGCCTGATTCAGCTCTTCAATAGCCGGCTCAATCTCATCTACGTTTTCGGCTTTGTGGAGCTCTTCAAGCTTGGTGAGGGCATCTTCGATTTTGGTCTTATTCTCTTCCGAGATCTTATCTTTATGCTCGTCAACCTGCTTGCGGGTAGAAAATATCAGCGAGTCTGCTTTGTTTAGCGTTTCTATTTTCTCGCGGATTTTCTTGTCCTCTTCGGCATGCTCTTCGGCAGATGATTTCATTTTATCGATCTCCTCTTCGCTCAAGCCTGAGGAAGCTTCGATTCGAATACTCTGTTCCTTGCCGGTGCCTTTATCTTTTGCACTTACATTCAGTACGCCGTTCGCATCCAGATCAAAGGTTACTTCAATCTGTGGCACACCGCGAGGCGCAGGTGGAATCCCGTCGAGGTGAAAACGGCCAAGCGTTCGGTTATCTTTTGCCTGTGCACGCTCACCCTGCAGAATATGAATTTCCACACTGCTCTGGTTGTCGGCAGCTGTAGAAAAGGTCTCTTTCTTACTGGTGGGGATTGTAGTATTGGATTCAATAAGCTTTGTCATAACGCCGCCCAGCGTTTCAATACCCAGCGTAAGCGGAGTTACATCAAGCAGAACCACATCGTCTACATCGCCAGACATTACGCCACCCTGAATGGCAGCTCCTACAGCCACAACTTCATCCGGGTTTACACCTTTGCTTGGATCTTTTCCAAAGAACTCTTTTACAGTTTCCTGAATTTTCGGAATTCGTGTTGAACCACCTACAAGAATTACCTGGTCGATCTCACTTTTTGGCATTCCAGCATCCTTAATCGCTTTTTCGCACGGGCCGATCGTTCTTTTCACCAGATCATCTACGAGCTGCTCAAATTTAGCCCGTGTAATATCGATATTCAGATGTTTTGGGCCCGAATCCGTTGCGGTGATAAACGGCAGGTTCACGTTGGTTTTTTGTGAGCTTGAGAGCTCGATCTTGGCTTTCTCAGCCGCATCTTTCAGGCGCTGCATCGCCATTGGATCTTTTCTGAGGTCAATACCTTCATCTTTTTTGAACTCATCGGCCAAAAAGTTAATCAGGCGCTGATCAAAGTCGTCACCACCGAGGTGAGTATCACCGGATGTTGATTTAACCTCGAATACACCATCGCCTAATTCGAGTACAGATACGTCGAATGTACCGCCACCAAGGTCATACACAATAATGGTCTGATCCTGATCTTTCTTATCGAGGCCGTATGCGAGCGAAGCCGCAGTCGGCTCATTTATAATCCGTTTTACTTCAAGCCCGGCAATTTTACCGGCTTCCTGTGTAGCCTTTCGCTGTGCGTCGTTAAAATACGCGGGTACGGTAATCACCGCATCCGTTACTTTTTCACCCAAATACTCTTCAGCGGTCTGCTTCATTTTTTGAAGAACCATTGCCGAAATTTCCTGTGGGGCGTATTTTCTGTCGTCAATTTGCACGCGGGCTGTACCGTCGTCGTCAGATTTAACCACCTTGTAAGATACCTGGCTGGTCTCCTCTTTCACCTCGTTAAACATGCGTCCCATAAATCGCTTGATCGACGAAATGGTTTTATCCGGATTCGTAATTGCCTGTCTTTTTGCAGGCGCGCCCACAAGCCTCTCTCCATCTTTGCTGAATGCTACAATGGATGGTGTGGTACGTCCGCCTTCCGCATTTTGAATAACGACAGGTTCGCCACCTTCCATTACTGCAACGCAAGAGTTTGTTGTTCCTAAGTCAATTCCTATGATTTTACCCATAATATTACCTTAATTCGTATTTCGTTTTTTAGTTTATAAAATGTTTATTCAATCGGTATAGAGGTACCCGGGTTTCCGTCTTTAATTTCTGTTTTTTCTGCTTTTACAGTAAGTACTCCATTATTGCAAGTAGCCGAGACTGAGGAAAGGTCCACATTTTCGGGGAGTGCAAACGATCTCGAAAAAGATCCCTGTTTCCGCTCCGAGCGTTTCAATTCCTCGTCATCTTCAAGATAGAGTTCCCGTTCACCGCTAATGGTGATCACTCTGTCTTTTTGTGTGATCTGTATCTGATTTTTTTCCATGCCGGGCACATCCATCTGGATCACATATGTGCGGCCGCTTTCAATCAGGTCGCAAAGAGGATGAAAATCATTCATTTCGCTGCCCGCCGGAACTACGCGCTCCACCAGGTTTTGAAGATCTTTACCCAAACGGGAAAGTTGTTTTTCTATGTCGATTGTAAAATTGCTCATAATTTTTTCTGTTTGATTCAGTATGAGCAACCTCAATGCCAACGCCACTGCTTCCGCAGCATCACTGACGTATTGGCATATTGCAGGATTTATTCGTGTCCTGGTGCCAGTTTTACAGCGACGTAATGGTGAGTTTTCTGAGGTGGTCCCAAAAATCGGGATAAGATATGCCTGTACATTCGGAATCTTCCACACGGGAGGCTTTTTTTCCTGTTACAGATAAAATAGCCGCCGCCATCGCTATACGATGATCATGATAGCTTCTGTAAAGAGATGGATTCGGTATAAAAGAAGGGTCACCGGTTATGATCATACCATCGGGAAGTGGTTCAATATTGGCGCCGGCTTTTGTAAGTACATCAGTCATTGCTCCCAGGCGATCGGTTTCTTTATGGCGAAGTTCTTCGGCTCCCGTAATTTTTGATACGCCCTCGGCAAAGCACATGGCAACCATCAAAACGGGAAGCTCATCAATACAGTTGGGAACCAGAGCGGGATCCAGCTCAATTCCCTTAAGGAAACTGCTCTCCACCGTTAAATCGGCAATGGGCTCTTCTCCCTCAAAAGATGGATTTGCTTCTTTTATGTTAGCTCCCATCTTTTTCAGAACTTCCAGCACTGCAATTCTTGTAGGGTTAATACCCGTTCCGGGTATTTGTATTTTGGCATTCCTGTGAATTGAGCCGGCAACCAGCCAAAATGCCGCTGCTGAAAAATCTCCGGGTACACTGTAGCTTTGGGCCGGAATTTCATCCAGTTGGCTGCTTCTGATAATTTTTCCGTCACCGTAGGGCTCCTGCCTCAGATTCAGAAGCCGCTCGGTATGGTCGCGGCTCTGTATATGTTCTATCACCTCCGTATCACCATCACCAAAAAGGCCGGCGAGAAGTACCGATGATTTTAACTGTGCACTTGCAATGGGCAGAGGAAAACGAATGGCCCGAAATCCTGACGCATCATGGCCGGAAAATTCCAGCGGAGCGTATAAGTTATCTCTTGCTGAGACTCTGGCTCCCATTTTGGTGAGGGGATCTGTAATGCGCTTCATGGTTCTGGATGAAAGTGATTCATCCCCGGTAAGAGTGCATTTCACGCCGGCGCCGGCAGCAATTCCGCCAAGCAGGCGCATCGTTGTGCCGGAATTTCCACAGTCGAGTGGCGCATCCGGTTCAGAAAAGCCTGTACGCCCCACCCCGTTTACCTGAACGGTATCTCCCTTTTTGATGATTTCCACACCAAGCGATCGCAGGCAGTGAAGGGTACTGGCGGGATCGGCGGCCCGGGAGAAGTTTTCTATGACGCTTTTATGATCAGATATAGCTGCGAATAGTGCAGCACGGTGAGAAATGGATTTATCAGCCGGCAGTTTTATTTCACCGCTGAGCTTGGCAGCGGGTTGAATAGATTCAGTCATTCGTTAGTTATTTTGTAAAAGTCGTTGAGCTTTGGCGGCGCCATCAGTTCCCGGGTATTCCTCTACTATCGATCTGAGAAGTGAAATGGCATCACCACGGCGTCCCTCGCGAATATAAATTTCAGCAGTTCTATACTGAGCCTCAGCCACCCATACATCATATGCCTCAAACAGCACCTTCACATTGGCAAAAGCCTCAAGTGCTTCCTGATTATTACCGTCAGCACGGTAGGATTCACCAGCCAGATACTGGGCTTCAGCGCCGATTTCTGTGGTATTACTTTCTGCAACTAAATTGAAAAACCTGCGAGCCTCTTCGTTTCGTCCGTCTTCGAGCAAAACTTTACCGAGACCTACTTTTGCTGCATCGCTGTCGGGGTTTGTCGAAAGTACCTGCTCATAGTTTTGTCGTGCTTCATTCATATTTCCCATTGCAAAATGGGCGTTTGCAATGCCCAAATAGGCTTCTTGCTCAAAACGTTCATCCGTTTCCGAAAGCTGTGTAAAACGCTCGAGAGAAGCTGAATAATTTCCAAGATCGAACTGCAGCCTGCCCAGTTCAGCCAGAGCTGAGGAGGCCCTGTCAGAATCAGGGAAATCGTTAATCAGCGTTTCAAGAGCATCAATGGCTGCATCTGGTTCATCGGTCATCATATAAGCGTTAGCCATATTAAAATAGGCCTCCGGCATGAGCTCCCGGTTATTGGTGATTCTCAGATACTGACGAAATTCCCGCACTGCTGCCTCATAATCACCCGTTTGATATACATTTTCTGCCTGTCGATATCGCAGCCTGTCTGCCGTTGTTGACGTTGGGTTGTCGGCAAGAAAATCCTCAAGCACATCGGTACTGGTATCCTCTCCGCCGGCAGAAAGCTGCGCAAACTGAATACCGTCAACAGCTTCAATAATGTATTCGCTTCGGGGATAGTCTTCGAGTACCTGCCGGTAGGCTTCTATCGATTCTTCATACAGGCCGGCATTATAATATGAGTCTCCTATGTTGTATTGTGCTCTTGCTGCCCATTCGGTTGATGGGTATTTCTCGATCACAGACGTAAACTCTTCAATCGCCTGATCGTAGTTGCCCGTATTCAGATAGATGTAGGCAATATTGTACTGTGCCTGCTCCCGCAGACGGCTGAAAGGATAAATTCGTAGCAACCGGCGAAACTGGGTAACAGCATCAAAATTCCGGTTCATGCGGTAAAAGCTGTTAGCTACCTGATACATCGCATAATCGCCGCCCGGTTCGGCTCCTATGGTGTCTTGATAGTACTCCATCGCTTCTTCGTACTTTCCCTGGGCAAAAAATGCATCACCTATGCGAAGGTTGGTATCAATATCATAGGGGAAAAGTGCAATTGATGGGGGTTCGTAATTGTTTTGAAAATCTATAAGCGGGCCTGTAGCGTTTTCAAAATCGCCCATTTTAAAATACGACCATCCCAGGCTGTACTTTGCTGCCCCGATCATCTCATCGTCGGGGTAGGACCGGATAAACTCCTCAAACTGCCTGGCAGCCCTTCCGTACTCTTCTATCTGGAAATTTGCATCGGCACTCCAAAAAAGAGCTTCACTGCCAATTTCAGTATCAGGAGCCTCATTGTATACGCTTTCAAAATCGGGCTGAGACTGCGCATAGGCCTGGTTAAAGTAGAGCACCCAGGCTCTCTGAAAACGAGCCTGCCGTTTTAATGCAGGATCGAGTGATTCAATTTCGCTTGCGAGTTCAAAACTGTCAATAGATCTTGAATATTCACCGTTTGCGTAAAATGCTTCGCCCAAAAAAGTGAGAATGGGGCCGGGATCGTCAAGCTCTTCATAATTCCTGGCAAGCGGGAGCAGCACTTCAATCGATTCGTTGTAATATCCGAGTTCAAAAGCAGTTATGGCCCATTCGAGCATGGCTTTCTCATGAAAAACACCTTCGGAGTACCGGTCTCCAAACTCGCGGAATGTTTCGAGAGCTTCGCGGCTGCGGCCCGAAAGTTTTTCGTTTGCTGCCTTATAGTAAAGTGCTTTGCGGGCAATTTCGTCGTCGCCGTCGGTAGCTTCTGCAAATGAACGTGAAGCCCAGTGAAAAATCTCCTGTTTATGGAACACCCAGCCCAGGCCGTAATGGGCAACCCTCGCCTCGGGATTATCGGGATCGACCCGCCTCAGATATCTTCTGTAAAATTGTGTGGCATCTGCATATTGATTGAGTGCATTATGACTTTCTGCAATAAGATAAAGGGCTTTGGTTCGGTTTTCTTCATCCAGATAGGGTAATGCATCCTCGAAAGCTGAAATTGCCTCGGTAAATTTTCTCTGCTGGTAGTAGGACTCACCCAATGCCGTCCCTATTCTTTCAGTCATCGCATTTCGTGGGTGCCGTTCCCTCAGCAGTTCAAAAGCTTCAGATGCCTCAGCGTATTTCTCTTCTTCCAGGTAGAGACGGCCGCGGGCGTACAGCGCTTTTGGCGACCAGACGCTTCTGCCGTGTTCATCAGAAAGGGAGAGGAAATAATTTCTTGCCAAATCGTAATCGCCCACTTCTGCAGATGTCTCGCCCAGCGTGTAGTAGAGTTCCGCCCTGTCGTTGTACGATTGCGGATAGTTCAGTGCGCGGTCCATCGTCTTTACGGCGCGCTCATATTGATCCGATTCCAGCCATTTTTCTGCAAGATCCCTCAACAGAACTGCCGACCTATTGCTGTTGGGATATTTTTGTAAAAACCGATCTGTGTGTGCCCTGGTACCCGCAGAGTCTGCCATAAACAGAGAACGGACAATAAAAAACTCAGCGGCTTCGGCTGCAGAATTATCTAACCCTTGATCTAAAGCTTTCTCAAGTTCGGGTATGGCTTCGGCATAGAGACCTTTATTAAACAGGTCGAGACCTGCCTGAAGTTCAGCTTCCTGCGATGGGTAGTTGTCTTGGGAGTAACTCTCACAAGGAATGAAAAGAAACAGAAAGAGAAAAAAAGGCCACACTAAAAATAAAATTCTGTTCATGGAGCAATCGTTAAATATTGGCATGCGAATAACATGAAGGAATATATAAACTCGACAGCTTTTGTTCCCGAAAGATCAAAGAAAATTACAGATCGAGATAGCGGATAAGCTCATTCGCCCTGGATGTCATATCAACGTGCAGCAAATCCTTCCTGGCAACGCTTGTAACCACAAATCCATGACGTTTAAGAGATGATGTGATTGCGGAAGTTTCTTCAAGATTCAGCTTTAAGGAGACCTGAAACAGAGACTCTTCATATTCGGGCTGTTCAACGGTAAGACCCAGAATTTTCGCATTTTCCGTTTCGATGAGGTGTACAAGTTTCGAAAGTGTGAAATCAGGTTTTTCCATCATTACGGTAATCACCGAACCTGAAGCTGCAATATTGAGCATGGAAGAGAGAGCTTCCAGCACGGTTTTTTTCTCAATGATACCCCGATAGGTCTCCATCTCGTCTGTAACGGCAAGCATACGCACCTCATGCTGCAGCATCTGCCGGGCAACTTCGAATACATGCTGGTTTTGAAATGTATACAGGGCCGGGCTCCACTCCACATCAGACAATCTTGTCTTTACATCTGCAATATCAGCCACCGCTTCAAACAGCACAAGGCCGATTACTTTTTTGGTGGAAGGTTCAATGACAGGCACGCTTGAAGTCCGCCATGCATCCATCTTCGCAAGTGCTGATGACACAGTATCATCAGGTTTCAACGGTTCAAAATCTCGGTTTATCAGTTTTTCAGCTAGCACGTTCAATATCTATAGAGGGTTCAATTTCAGCGAGCATGGCTTCAAACCTGTCGCGGTCTTTAGCAGAAGCACTGCCCTTTATTTGTACCTGGTTGCCTTCAAATTTTTCTTCGTCAATAATCGCCGTTTCGTGCAAATACGCTACAGCTTTGTAATGGCTGAGCGGTATTTGATAGTTAAGTTTAACATAATCTTCTTCGATCAAACTTTCTAATTTTGATTGAAGTTTGCCAATTCCAAGTGACCGATGCGCGGATACAAACAGGGCATCGGGATACTGTTTCTTCAGATCGATCAGTTTTTCAGGTTCCAGAAGATCAATTTTATTAAATACAAGAACCGTCTGACGATTACTCATTCCAAGTTCTTCAAGCGTTGTTTGTACTACTTCAATATAATCTTCCACCATTTTGCCTGATGCATCAATTACATGAAGCAGTATATCGGCATCCCTCACTTCATCGAGGGTGGATTTAAAACTTTCTATTAGGTGGTGAGGAAGTTTTCTTATGAATCCAACCGTATCAGAAAGCAGAACTTCATGATTTTCCAGCTCAACCCGCCTTACGGTGGAGTCAAGCGTAGCAAAAAGCTTGTCTTCGGCCAGCACATCCGTGTCTGTAAGTTCATTCATCAATGTGGATTTACCAGCATTGGTATACCCAACCAGCGCAACCCGTACGCTCTCTTCGCGCCCTTTCCTTTGGGTCGTTCTCTGGGTATCGAGTTTATCGAGCTTTTCCTTAAGGGTTGCAATGCGCTTACCGATTAAGCGCCGGTCTGTTTCAATCTGTGTTTCACCGGGCCCTTTCGTTCCAATCCCCCCTTTCTGGCGGGAGAGGTGAGTCCAGAACCGGGTAAGCCTTGGCAGCAGATATTGAAGCTGCGCCAGCTCAACCTGCGTTTTGGCCGCGGCTGTTTTTGCGCGTGACGCAAAAATATCCAGTATCAGTCCGCTTCTGTCGAGAACTTTTACTTTAGTGGCTTTTTCAATATTTCTGATCTGAGTGGCGCTGAGCTCATCATCAAAAATTAAAATATCTGCTTTTTTTTCAGCTACCTGCTGTTTAAGCTGATGAAGCTTTCCTTTTCCAATGTATGTTGTGGGATCAGGATGAGGTCTGTTTTGCAACTCTTTATCCACAGTTTTAGCACCCGCCGTTTCACTGAGCATACTCAGCTCATTCAGATACTCCTCTGCCAGCCAGCGCGGGGTTCCGGGACCAAATAGCCCTACCAGCAGCGCTCTCTCTTTTTCAAGTGTGGGTTTTCTGTAATCTTCTAACAAATTATGTGTGGGTAATAATTAAAAAAAGTTATTCAAATGCTTTAAAGTCGAAAGAGGTGTCCACAACAGGCGTCATTGTTTTTCCGATTTTTAAATCAATAACCTTATTGAATTTATCAGTTTTGCTATCGGGAACGAACAATTCAAGCCGAATTATTTTTCTGTCGCGGGAGCTTCCGGGTACTGCCTGATATATAAACACAAATTCGGATCCTTTCGATGCAGGTTTTTCTACATAATCGTTAATCTGATGCCAGGCAATCGTCTGTGAAGGGTCATTTATGTTCTTTACAATGCCATGATCCGTTATATAAGATTTTGATGTAAAATAACTTGACACAAACCAGCAGAGCCCCATCCAGCTGTAACAGGCCATAATGTTGAAAAACTGATCAATTTGCAGGGCTACCACCAGCGAAGTGATAACCAGCGAAAACCCGAGAAAGAGAGTGGAAAACAGAGGGTAGCCTTTCAGTTTACCCGATTTCCAGCTAATACGGATGTTTCGCAAACGGGCAGCGTTAGCAACCGTATAAACAGCAAGGAATGTAGATCCCAGCGTAAATACGGCCAATGTAAGTACAAATACACTATGAATGTCGGTAGATAAATTCATTCAATAATCTCTGCTTTATAATGACGTGAAACTAAAGATTCTGCTATTAATAAAGTAAATGCCAATAAAATAAACCAATACCAAATTTCACGGCCAAAAGTGGCGTTTTGAAGTTCCATTTCTCCTTCAGAACTTGTTAAGTCAACATCAAGCACATTCGCATTTTCAAATCGGTTATTCATTAATGTACTGAATTCTGAAAATGATAACGTCTGCAGGTTCGATTCCATTGTATTCTGATTTATCCCTACCACTGTACTACTTTCGTCATTTTCAATAGTTAGCCAGCCGGGTGTCCATTCTGTTCCGCGGTAAGACAGCACCGTGCCCTGAAATGTTTGGCTGATGCGGGGGATAATTTCCTCACCATCTTTTATAAGCCTCAGGCTCTCCACATTGCCGCTAAACTGCAGAGAAAACTCTTCGCCCAGGGAATGCGTTACCAGCTCAGCTCCTGAACCCTGCATCAGGTAGTTCACCATCCGGTAAAAGAAAGGGGCATAAAAAGGCTTCACCGGGAAGTTCGACCATCCCGGATCACTGCCAATTGCAGAATAGATCATTCTGCCCGTTCCAAGCTTCGACTCTACAAACATCGGGCTTCCAAGCCTGTTTTGAAGCACGGGTATTTCATTCGATCCCATTTCTATTTGCAGATAATAAAAAAGTTCCGGGCTGTTTAACCGGATCTCCTCGTTCTCGGTTGTTTCAAAAACAGTATCGAGCATTGGGTGTCCGTCATTGGGTTCATCAATCCTGTCGATTGAATCGAATGAACCATAGCTGCCGATAATATCTGTGTAGCTTCCGGTTCCTGCAAAGCTTAAAAAACGGTTATAGCTGTTTAAACTGCCCTCTGCTGCCGGTAAAAACAGCAGGCCTGCCCCCGACTGAATGTGATCGACCAGCGGCTGAGTGATATAGTCCGGGATATTCCGCAGCCCATCCACTACAATCGCATCGTAGTCATCAAATTCCGAAACCGAAACGTCATCAAGTTCAATAAAATCTACCTGAAAAACCTCCTGCGATTGAGATGCTGCAGTTAGAAGCGGGCGCAAATACGATTGAAATCCAGATCCGGTTCTGTCTTCGCTAAGCACCAGTACTCTTTTATCTTCGGGCTGGCGAATAGCAGCGTAGAACGTATTATCGAAGGAGAGATCATCCCCTTCCAGAAAAAGCTCGACCGGAACTACATCACTTTCTGCTTCAGGAACCGAGAGCACTTCCTCGGCGGCAGCACCTGCATCCAGATTCAGGCTCTGCTGCACAATCAGCTCGTCCTCAATTCGCATGGATAAAAATGCGTTGTTAACCGTCTGGCCCGACATATTCTCTACCGTAATTCTCAACTGCTGCTCACCCGCTATCTCCGTCGGCCTCAGTTCGAGCTGTACATCAGAAAAAGAGAGGTTTGAAACCCTTGCCGTTCCAAGTTTTATCCCCTGAAAATAGATCTCATCCGCGTCGAAACCACCTCCGCTTCGCAATTCTTCAAGCTGTGAGGACTGCCCGTCCGTAATCAGATAAAATACCTTGTTTGGCTCGTCTGCCTGCATCAGCGCTTCAGACTCAGCCCGAATCCGCTCCGATAAATAGTTGCCGGCGTTTACCGTTTCGATCTCATTAATTCGGCGCGTGGCCGCTTCCGGGGAAAGCAAAGGTGCGTTTACAGACTCTCCGTTAATAACATTTACAGAAAACCTGGTTTCCCCTTCTGCCATATTTACAATCTTTTTGGCCAGTTCTTTTGCCTGTTCAAAAAGCGGTCCGTCCTGGTTAATTCTGTTCATACTTGGGCTGTTATCTATAAGTATGGCAATCACCTTAGGCTGTGATTGATCAGACCAGCCTAAACTGGGCGGTAAAAAAGGCCGGGATGCGGCAATCACGAGCATCACAATTGCCAGGGCTCTCAGCGCAAGCAGAAGCCAGCGCTTTATTTTAATCTTCTTGAGAGCCGTACTTTTTAGCGCATCAAAGAAAGCCAGCGTGGAGAAAGAGATTTTTTTTGGTTTCCTTATATTCAGCAAATAGATTAGCAGCGGCACGCCCACCGTTAACAGTGCAAAAAGAAACAGAGGATTTAAAAAGCTCATTAATTGAAAAGTTTTTACCTTGGCACACGATCTATACGAAACAATACAACTCGTATTTGGTTAAGCTATGGTTATAACAGAACTGTAACAAACATATTATTTGTAATCCATTGTCTCTGCAAAAAACGGCTACTTATTTATTTACCCTTTGCCTGACTCTTTTACTTTCGGGCTGTTCAGGTACTTCTGTCGATTCCTGGGAGCAGGCCGTCCCCGACAGAACAATTGCTGTAATAACTACAGAACCCGGAACCGATATACGCAATCTGCTGGCGGAGCCTTTCATCCCGATGCTCGATGATATCTCACCCTCAGCTATTCAGCTCGCTTCTTCGCTTTTACCTGAGGAATCCTCCGCTTCTATTCCCATCTACGCCATTCTGCTATATCCTGACACCTCCGCCGACTGGCAGCCCGTTTGGGTTGGACGTACCGACAGCGGAATGATAGAAAGCATCCAGAATCGGTTTACAAAAAAGTATGAACAAAACGACTATAGCTTCCGGGGCCAAACTATCCGTAAGGCGTTTATTTCCGATAGAATTCTGTTTTTTGTAAAGATCGGAGAGTATAGCTTTTTCTCTGAATCGAGTCTTGCTGTCGAAGACATCATAAAAACAGTAAACGGTGAAATTTCGCCGCTGAATATGGACCCGGAAACAGAAGCTGAGAACATCATCCTGAATACGGAACAGCTCTCAACCGTTGCACAGCAGCTTTCAGCAATTACGCTGCGCCCGGTTCTCGACGGTATTTTTGACGGGACTGCCCCTCTGAGCCTGGCTTTTGTGCCAGGTGATGAAGAGCGCGAATGGGAATTCAGCGGCCGTTCAGAAATCAGGGATCAGCACTCCGAATTTATACGGCTGTTAAGCGCAGATCCCGCACCTTTTCGGCTCGACAGGTATATCCCCGTAAACGTTGCTGCATTTGGGATTTTTCGCGATAACCCCCTTCGATTTGAACCCAGTTCGGTCACCTCTGAAAGCCCCGCAGATGATTACCTGAGACAAAATGAGGCAGGGATCAGAAATTTAAAAAGCTCTTTAGGCAGTGAAGTTGCCATTGCTCTTTTTTCAGAGTCGGGCCCTGCGAGCGAAAGCGAATATCTTTACTTGCGGGAGATCAGCAATCCTGAGCCTGTTCGGGCTTTGCTGAATACAATGTCTGAAAATAACCTCGCCATCCGCGATGAACAGACCTATTTTGTGAATAGTGAAATTATGGGTAAAATATTAGGGTCTCATCTGTACCCGGACAGCGATTTCTATGCAATTATTTACGACAATGTTGCAGCTTTTGCTCTTAGAAAAGGTCTTGTGGAAAGCGTTGGCAGTGATACAGAACGCCGCAGAGTTATGTTTTACAATGATGATTACCGGGAGATCATGAGATCTTTCAGCAACCCGGTTAGCTCTCTTTTCTATTCAGACGCAGAACGTTTTAGCACATTCATACAGCCCTGGCTATATCCGCAGCACTACGCTGGTCCGCTGCTCAATAAGTTTGACCAAATGATTGTGGCTTCTAGATTTGACCCATCTTCTTCCTCACTGGAATTTATGATTAAAAACTTTAAGCGCGATGAAACGGAGGAGCCGTATCGCGAACAGTGGGTATATCCCCTGAATGAAGCGGAACTTACCGGAAAACCTGTTTTCGCCAATATTACCGGAAGCGATCGGCAGGAAATAATATTCTCTACAAGTGACGGATCTGTATTTGCGCTTGCAGCCGACGGCACCACAATTCTGCAAACATCTACCGGCGACGATTCTCCGGCCGGTGCACCTGTTGTGTACGACTGGTATGGTAACAATCAACCCGTAATTATGCAGGCTGCGGCCAATAAAATATATGCATGGAATAAAAGCGGAGACGTACTGCCCAACTTTCCGGTAGAATTAGATGAAGATATTACTACTCCTCTCACTGTTCAGGATGTTCTTGCGAACGGCGTGCCCGAAATCGTTGTAGCCACGGCAAACCGTAATCTGCACCTGCTTAACACCCGCGGGCTTCCGGTTAGCGGATGGCCCCAGAGCACCAATTCTGTAATAAACTCCCGTCCGCTTATTTCAGATTTTGAAGGAGAAAAATCAATTTTTGCCTTTTCTGAAAACGCACTTCACGGATGGAATCTAAACGGACAACGAAAAGACGGATTTCCTCTGTTTTTACCCTCTCAAATGAGCAGCAGTCCGGTTATTGCGAAGAATCATATAATTGGCGCCGGCCTTGACGGAGATCTCTATGCGGTAGGAAATAGCCCTCTTTTCTCCGATTCGCTCTCCACTGTTATTTCGAACGACTTGCTGACTATCGAAAGCATTCCCGTTTCCAATTCCGGGCTAACGGGTGAGCCGGTTTTCAGGGAAGACCTTATGATACGCACCGACGAAGGCCTGGAACGAAAAGATGTTGTTCTTATGCAATCGGAGAGTGGCTCTGTTTTTATGTATTCGTCTGCAGGAGAGTTACTCCTAACGCAAACCATGGGCCAGCCTTCATCATCAAACAACACCCCTTTTATCGCCGATATCAACTCCGATAACCGGCTGGACATTGTGGCGACGGCGAGTTTTGGGCGATTATACGCGTGGGATATTTTAAGCGGCGAGAGGCACCTTGAGCTGCCAACAGCCGCAATGGAGTACCCTGTTGTCAACGACTTTAACGGCAATGGGTTTGCAGAAGTCATTACACAAACCCGTGACGGCCTTCAAAGCTGGACCATTTTCTTCACCCGAAGAGAATCTGCGGATCAGCAGCCATAAATCACAAATTTTTTGATACAGAGCAGCTCACAAAATATCAGCAAGAGCTTCTTCAAGATCTTCAAACATAAACTCAAATCCTGATGTCTGAAGAACTTTGGGCTGCACTCTTAAGCTGCTAACCACAGGCTGTGCCGCTTCACCCAGAGCAATATTCAGCAGAAATTCCGGTACACGGAAAACGGACGGCCTGTTAAGTACTCTTCCCATTTTCTTTGCCAGCACATTCATGGTTTCGGGTTCGGGCGAACAGGCGTTATAAGGCCCCTTAACCGACTCGTTCTCCATGGGAAAGAGAATGGCATTGCATAAATCGGTCATATGAACCCATGGAACATACTGTTTACCGCTGCCAATTGGCCCGCCAACCCCGAATTTAAATGGCAGCACCATTTTTTCAATGATACCACCGTTCTCTTCCATCACAATTCCAATTCGCGGATTTACAACCCGAACGCCGAGCTCTTCCGCTTTTTTTGATTCGTTTTCCCAGTCAACGCAAACTTTTGCAAGAAAGTCATCGCCCGCCGGAGCAGACTCGTCCAGTATCTTGTCGCCGCTGTCGCCATAAATTCCAACTGCAGAAGCAGAGATAAAAAGTGCCGGTTTTCTTTCCGATTCCCTCATGGCATCCACCAGTTTTTTGGTAGAATCGATCCGGCTGCTATAAATACGCTGTTTTACCTCATCGGTCCATCGCTGGCCAAACAGGTTCTCTCCTACAAGATTTATCACAACGTCGTGCTCATTCATCGCTGAGCTTAGATTATCGTCCCAGCCAATGAATGTCCGGTTCCTGGCCTGCTTTTCTGAGTATTTATCTGGTGAGCGGGTTACAATTGTTACGTAATGCCCCTCTCTAAGCAGGATTTGCGTTAGATACTTCCCGATAAATCCGGTTCCGCCTGTAATTAATACTTTTTTCATGATGGTATGATGTGATTGGTAAGATTTTCTTCCACATATATATAACCAAACTTTATGTGTGGTGCGTTCTGCAACAGGGGCTTGACTAAACCGCAGAGTGCATCAAATAGAAGTAAAGCACAAAAATAAACGGAGCTGATAGAATCATAGAGTCGAAGCGGTCGAAAAAACCACCGTGGCCGGGCAGCAGAGATGAAGAATCTTTTACTCCTGCTAGCCGCTTCAGGCTGCTGGCTGTTATATCCCCAAGTGGGCCAAAAATGCTGACGATCAAAACTGCAGGCCCACAAACCCAGTAGGGAAGCGGAAAATCTCCCGCAGCAAAAAAGGCAATTGAGAATCCGGCAATAGCGCCGGCAAAACCGGAGAAAAAACCCTCCCATGTTTTCTTGGGGCTGATTTTCGGCGCCATGGCGTGCCTGCCAAAGTTTTTTCCGCCGAAATAGGCGAAAACATCGTTTCCCCAGATCATCAAAAAGAGAGAAAGTATCAGCCAGAACCCCTGCTGCCCCATTTCGGGAAAGCGTATCTCGGCTATCAGCAAAAAACCCAAAGGTGCATAAATCCCGTTAAAAAGCGTGCTAAACAGAGGACTTGCCACAACTCCCCGGTTTCGCCAAAAAATAAGTATCAGTGAAAACCCAAGCAGTACGAAAGGGAGCAGAAAATAAACACTAAGGATATAATCGGAGGCAAACCAGATTCCTGAGGCGATTAATACTGAAATGATAAGCAGATCAGGCGACTTCAGCTCCCTGAACATTCTGTGAACTTCCCAGATCGTAATGGCGGTAATCAGTATAAACAGAACGCGAAAGGGCGTTCCTCCCTGCCATGTTAGCCAAAGAAGCAGAGCCGCTGCCGGGACTGCTATAAGAATGCGCTTGGTTAGATCATTCAAATCAGATATCGACTTAATTATTGAACATTGTTCTCTTCGTCTTCTTCTTCGTTCTCCTGAAACTCCCTGATAGCCGCTTTTGCTGATTTCTCAAACTCTTTTGGCACATAAAGGTATACCATCGACATCTCACCGATTGTCATGGTGAGTGATGAATCCTTTTTCGAGAGTATAGATGAAGGAATACCCTGATTTTCCAGATAGTTTTTGGTGAGCTGTATTTCATATTCAGTACCTCTCTCAAGTACGCACACCCAGTTTTCAAATTTATTGGGTTCTGATCCTTTTATCATTCCGCCTCCTCAAGTTGATCCGATTTCTGAAACATCGTATAAATGACGGCTGCCGACAGGATTATACTGATGATTAGTACCCAAACCGGCGGCAGGCTTTCCGCGCTGATGTCGCTAAACAGAAGTTCGGGGAAATTTACACCCAGAACAACCGCCGAACCGTTATTTATGAAATGAGCTAAAACTGCAGGCCAGATGGAGCCGCTAAGCCATGTCATCAGCCCAAGGAGAATTCCAAGCGTTGCAAGCGGCAATATGTTACCGAGCTGCAGATGAAACATACCAAAAATGATTCCCGACACAACAACCCCCGCGATGATACCCCAGCTTTTCTCGAATGCACGCAAGATGTATCCGCGAAACAGAACCTCTTCGCAAAATGATGGTACCAGTGCAATATGGAAAAGGCCGAACAGCAGCACCCCTTCCGATGTGAGGAAATTCTCGATCATCTCATACTGTGACATCTGCATTTCAGATAAAACATCAGGAATAGGAAAAAGGGAGTTCAGGTAACCCAGGTATATGATTACGGGCTGTACAACAACCATTAAAATTGCGCCATAACCAAGGTACCCCGGAGTCTTCAAAGTCCAGTTAAGCCGTAAAAATCCACGCATCGATTGCTTAGCAACGTGGATCCTTGCGATCACAAAAGTAGCCAGGCCAATAAAGAGTATCTGCCCGATGCTGTTGCCGATAAACAGAAGATCCGCACGGCTGGAGAGCATATCCATTAACTCGTCGGTAGTTGAGATTTCACCGCTCGCCATCAGGAACAGCGCAAGCGCCAAACCTGCTACAACCTGGAATAATACCAGTGCCGCAATGAGCCACATCACAGCCATTGCCCAGTGCGCAAAGCCGTTTCTTTCAACCCAGCTTAATTTATAATAACTGCCCGATTCCTGTACTTCCTGATCTTTCATTTAAAATTTTTCTTCCGGTTTTTCTGCGAATATTTTAACGCCGATGAGCGCAGTAATTAAGTTAATGAGCCCTGTAACGGGTATTCCCATAAATAACTGACGTAAAATAGACTGCTCGGAACTTACCGATTCTGCCATTGCGTCAATCATATCATTTTTCTGGGCTGATGGCATCTCCATCTCCTCGATATTCGCAATGAGTGAGCTCAGGATCTTATCCGTGTATTCCGGATCGAACAGCATCACCCAAAGCTCACTAAAAACCACACTTAAAATGGCAATTACGGCTCCTGTCAGAAATCCCAGCACAGCCCCCTGGCCAAGTTTAAGTTTCGGCGAAACCTCTCGGGTAAAGTGCCATACGGCTAATAATCCTGCAAGGGCAGAAATCAGACAGATAACGCCGCTGCTAATCATAAAGGGAGAAAAGAATGAGCCGGTTGGTTCAGAGTTTATCTGCTGGTATCCAAAAAACAGTCCGGTTACAAAGGTAATTAAGCTGAAAATTACCCCTACAATTCCTGCCGATGGCATGTAATCTCCAATTTTGTATGAAGGATCTTCCTGTGTTTGTATTTCTTCTTCCATAACTTTTCTACGTTTGGTTGTCGTTATAAAAAAAATCGCTGAGGGAGAGTGAAACAGCAACTCCCAAAAAACCACCGAGAAGCACGCGCGAAAGATTCGTGTTTTCCCAGTACCCCAGCAAGTTCCCTGAATAATCGAGGATTTGGAGCATCACTGCAAATAAAAGAACCACTAAACCCTGTTTATTTTTAAAGTTAAACATAGGTAATAGCGGAATCATGACCCAACCTGCAAAAGTTCCGGCAAAAATTCCAAAGCATCGGCTGTTAACGGCCATTGGAGTTCCGAAAACAGAAAATGAACGGGCGGGATCCTGATGGCACACCGACTGAAAAAGAACACCCGTCCAGTGGCCAATACTTTGATCAGCTCCCCAAATTCCACCACCCAGCGATAAAAATACCATTCCCATCATTGCAAACAACAGGAAATAGTAGAGCTTGCTGTTGGCCATAAACGCTACAAAGCTTCAAAAAGGTTAGTAATGTACTCCGGAGCACGGCAAGGCTTCCGGGACTCACCATTCGAAAAACAGAGTGTCACCTGACCCACTACATGAGTTTGATTTTCACCTCCCGATTCGGTTGTAACCCGGTAAAACGTGTCAAGTTTAACCAGTGGTTTTCTGAAGATCATCACCTCAATATTCATCAGTTCATCATAATGAACCGGAAATTTATAAGACGACTGTGCATAGATCACCGGAAGTATAATCCCGTCACGCTCCATATCGGAGTAAGCAATTCCCGCCGAGCGCAGCATTTCGGTTCTGGCCACTTCAAAATAACTCAAATAGTGACCATAATAGACATAACCCATCTTATCGGTTTCACTATACCGGCTTCTCATCTGATGCGTATACGATAAAATCGGCGTTTCGGAAGGAATGCGAATCATGCTCTATTTCACAGCTTTTGAGGAGGCCTCTTCCCAGTCTCCCATCGAGGTATATTTTTCCATCCGCTGTTCGATCAATTTATCCGGCTTCATTTTTTTGAGGCGCTTCATGCTGTCTAAAATCTGCTTTTTAACAGCAGCAGCCGACTTTTTAAAGTCGCGATGAGCCCCGCCCAGTGGTTCACGGATCACTCCGTCAATAATCTCAAGCTCTAGCAGATCTTTCGCCGTCAGCTTCAGTGCCGAGGCCGCCTGCTCTTTGTACTCCCATGTTTTCCATAAAATGGATGAGCACGATTCCGGTGCAATAACGGAATACCAGGTATTTTCCATCATATAAAGCTCATTGCCCATACCAATACCGATGGCTCCGCCGCTGGCTCCTTCGCCAATTACGATTGTAATGATTGGAACTTCCAGAACGGCCATCATCTGCAGATTTTTTGCAATGGCTTCTGCCTGTCCCCTCTCCTCGGCTTCCAGTCCGGGATAAGCGCCCGGAGTATCCAGAAGGGTGACAACCGGAATTCCGAATTTTTCAGCCATTTTCATCAGTCGATACGCTTTTCTGTATCCTTCGGGATTGGCCATCCCAAAATTTCTGTACTGCCTTGCTTTCGTATCCCTTCCTTTCTGCTGCCCGATAATCATCACCGACTGCCCCTCGATCGTGGCAAGTCCTCCCACCATCGCTTTATCATCGGCATGGTAACGATCGCCGTGCAGCTCCACAAAATCGTCGGTCATCAGGTCAATATAGTCGAGCGTGTAGGGCCGTTCGGGATGCCGGGCAAGCTGCACTCTCTGCCAGCGGGTTAAGTTTTGAAAAATAGACTCCCGAAGCTGATCTGCCTTCTTCTTCAGGCGGTCGATCTCAGGTTTTAAAACCTCATCATCGATTGAGATATCATGTAATTCCTGAATTTTCTTTTCTAATTCTTCAATCGGCTGTTCAAAATCAAGGTATTGCATAAGAGTAAAAATTTCGTTCGTTTTCTACGTTGGTAAATAACTGTAAATCTAAAAGAGGCACAACATTTATTTCACAGGCTGTATAGTATCTGCTCTGTTTATATAGCTATTTTTATGATTCGCTGATCTCCATTTTTTCAGCAAAATATGTACAAAAATCCCTCATATCTCCGCTAATTCGCTCATCATTAATCGATTTTTCGAGCGTGTCGGCCATAGTCACCAGGGTTTGGTGGAAAAAAATCTTCATCTCGTCCACGGTCATATCCCGAGTCCACAGGTCGAGGCGAAGCGTGTCTTTATTTTTATGATCCCACAGCGCAAGTATCATTGCGCGGCATTCTGCTTCATCATACCCCTGAAGATCTGTTGCTCCCCAGTGAATCTTATCGGGTACGTTATTATCATCCAGTTCTACTTCAATATTTATTTTTTTTGATTGATTAGCCATAATCCACAATATCAGGTTTACAATTTCTTCTCAGTTTTTCGAGTACTCCTGCAAAATCGGGCGGCAAAGAGGAGTCGAACTCAACAAATTCACCGGTATCGGGGTGCTCAAACCCGAGTGTTTTGGCGTGCAGTGCCTGCCTGGGGAGTGCTGCAAACATATTATTGAACATCGTTTTTCTCGACCCGGTATTAGGCCCGTAGCGAACCGAATCCCCGCCGTAGGTTCTGTCACCAAAAACGTAGTATCCGTTATGCTGCATATGAACACGTATCTGATGGGTGCGGCCGGTTTCGAGCTGTATTTCGAGCAGTGCCAGGTGATCAAACGATTCAAGCCGCTTGAAGTGCGTAACGGCAGGCTTGCCACCCTCTTTCAGAATCGTCATTATTTTTCGGTCGCGGGGTGAACGTCCCAGGTTCCCTTCAATCGTGCCCTTCTCAGGCGGGCTCCCCCAAACAATGGCCCAGTATGTTCTTTCAGCATCTTTTTTTGCAAACTGCCTGGCCAGCTTTTGATGAGCCTCATCGGTTTTTGCCACTACCAGCAGGCCGCTCGTGTCTTTATCAAGGCGGTGCACAATACCCGGCCGCAGCGTTTTCTTATCTGTACTCGACAGGTTTTTCCCTGTATGGTGAAGCAATCCGTTAACCAGAGTGCCCGACCAGTTGCCAAAAGCGGGGTGTACCACCATATCGGCAGTTTTATTAACTACAAGAAGCGAGTCATCTTCATATACAATATCGAGATTCATCTCTTCAGGTTTTGCTACCGGAGGTGGTGGTTTTGGGAGAGCGATTTCAATTTTATCTCCGGCCTGCATAATGTAAGACGGTTTCTCAACCTTTCCGTTTACAAACACGTGACCGTCTTTTATCGCTTTCTGCACCTTATTTCGGGAAGCATTTTGTATAAATGAGGTGATATACACATCCAGGCGCACCTCTGTATGCTGCCCATCGGGCACCTCCAGCAGATACTCAGTTTTTCGGGGTTCTTCTTTACCTATAATCATAGCCTTAAAATATAACCGTTCTGCACCCTTTATGCGAAATTCAGATTTTTTAAAAATATTTGAACTTTTTTTGTAAGGGATTCGGAAAATCGGGTTCATACTAATGACTATTTATTAAGACAGAAGCCCGAGCCTTATAAACGGTCAGGAGAAGGTACACGAAATCAAGAGCAGGGAAGCCGCAGATGATCCTATTATAATCTTCTGCGGTTTTTTTATGCCTGTATGACTTAAAAACGCCCCAACTGCATTATTTTTATTCATTTTACATATTCATAAGCTATTTTTACTATTGAATGATGTTAAATGCCTGTAGAAGAAATGCTATTTAATTTGAAAGGGTTAGAAGTTTGAAAATAATTATCAATATCAGCCAGACAGTTTACATTTTTTTTCTCACCCTCTTAATACCAGCTATACTTTCGGCCCAGAACATTGTTATCAACGAAATTCAGGCTTCCAACGGCCAAACCATTGTCGATGAAGATGACGATGCTGAAGACTGGATCGAGCTCTTCAATGATTCGGATTCCTCCATCTCTCTTGCCGGTTACGGGCTCTCTGACGATTACGATGATCCATTTCGATGGACGTTCCCGGATGAAGTTTCTATCCGCTCTGGCGAATATTTACTAATCTGGGGTTCCGGAAAAGACCGCACCAGTATAAATTCACCTTTACATACAAACTTTAGAATCAACAAAAATGGAGAGGAGATCCTACTCACAGCTCCTGATAGTACCCGAATTGATGAAATTGAACCGGTTCCCATTCCCAGAGACATCTCTTACGGCCGTTATCCGGATGGCTCCGGCGAGTTTTTTTTCTTTGATGAACCTACTCCGGGGGCTTCAAATACCGGGAAAAAAAGTGCTGATATTTCGAACCCGCCTGAATTTTCACATTCCGGAGGTGTATACAGTCAGAATTTTCAATTAACCCTGTCCAATTCCGGGAGCGATACTGAAATCTACTACACAACAAACGGTGATGCTCCCAATCCTAAAACATCTATGCGCTACACCAGGCCGATAACCATTAATGGAAGTGTAATGGTGCGTGCCATTTCTGTTAAAGACGGGGCTTTGCCAAGTGATCCCCGCACCGAAATCTTCAACATGATCAGTACTTCACTTTCCGATTTTAGTTCCGACCTGCCTCTCGTTATTATAAACCAGTACGATACTGAAATTACGGATGGTGACCGTACACCGGCAGCCATCTCTTTTTTTGATCTGAATGAAAGCGGCCGGGCACAACTCTCCGAACAATCAACACTGCAAAGCCGGATGGTAATCAATAAACGAGGGTCAAGTTCTCTCGAATTTCCCAAAAATATGTTTGGGTTTCATCTGAGAGATGAAGACGATACAAACAGAAGTGAAGAACTGTTAGGATTACCACCCGACCATAACTGGATTCTGTATGCTCCCTATACCGACATGACCCTTATGAGAAATGCGGTTTCGTATCAATTATCCGAAGATATGGGCCATTATGCACCCCGAACGCGATTTGTTGAGCTCTATTTACATAGCGGTAACGGAGTTGTGTCACAAAATAACTACCACGGTGTATACATGCTGGTAGAGCGGATTAAATGGAGTGAACACAGGGTAAACATCGAACAAATTACCCCCGGTGATAATAGTGAACCTGAAATATCGGGGGGATATATCATTGCAAAAGATCGTTTAGACCCCGTGGAATCAGGATTTAGTACGCGAAAAGGTACGTTGCTGGCCCACGTACGGCCCAATGAAGAAGATATTACCCAGCAGCAAAAGAGCTGGATCCGCAATTATATGAATGATTTTGAAGACGCACTCTTTGGCAGCTCATTTGATGACCCAGACACCGGCTATGAGGCATTCATCAATACAGATTCTTTTATCGATCATTTTTTGATTACCGAACTACTCAAAGAGGTCGACGGATATCGCCTGAGCACATTCATGTATAAAGACAGGGGTGAAAAGCTAACGATGGGCCCCTTATGGGATTTTAACCTAAGCCTTGGAATTGCCGACTACCTTGAGGGCTGGAAACCGGATGGGTGGTATTACTCAATCATCAGGCAAAATAATGAATGCTTTATCGGTTGTGGGGTTGTTGACTGGTATGAAAGGCTTCTGGAAGATCCCGCATTTCGCAAGCGTATGAATAACAGATGGTGGGAGCTTCGAAACAACGTGTTTTCGAACACCCATCTGCTTGGTTTAATAGAAAAAAAACGTGATCTGCTGATGGAATCACAACAACGAAATTTTGACCGCTGGCCAACAATAGGCACGTATGTGTGGCCCAACTGGTACATTGGTAATTCCTTCGATGATGAGGTGAACTGGATGAAAAACTGGTTACAGCAGCGCCTCAGCTGGATGGACAGCCAAATAGGAGAACCTTCCCGTCCCGAAGACCCTGTTCTCACTCAATTTTGGTATTTCAGTGATGAATTGCCTAACGATACCCCACTCACTGAGATTGATGCTGCTTTTACTTCCTCAACCCGGGGCCTTATCGAATACCAATCTGCACTGTCCGGCTACCCTTTTGATGAATCACACCCAGACTGGCGAAAAGCTTCTATGGAAAGAAGAAACCGTCCAACCTCTTTAAATTACAGGCCTCAGGGAAACAACAATATGGAGTTTAATGAGGGCGAAATGCGCGGCCTGCAAATACGACAGCCGTTTACAGGTGACAATGGTGAAAACAAACTTGTTTTTCACCTGCCTACAACCGGGTTTACCGAATTTATTTTTTCCTTTGCAGCAATGGACGAGGGGGCTGCGGAAACAATGCATGCAGACTATTCAGTATCCTCTGGACAGCCCGAATGGATATCTGAAGGGCTTTCAGAAACAGATTTCAGTCTTTCGGAAGAATACAAGGTTTATTCACTAGACTTTTCAGATATCGAACCGGTTAATAATAATCCCGATTTTAAAATTCGAATTCGCTTTAACGGAGAAAACCTTACGAATGATGATGGTGACCGTGTAACCTTTAACAACTTTGCTTTGGAGGCAGCCAACTTTCACCGCGAAGAACCAGAAGAAAAACCTCTGCTCACCAGACTTCGACAAAATTATCCCAACCCTTTTCAGGCATCTACTATTATTCCGGTTGAGCTCTCTTCTAACAATATTATTAAACTGGAAATTTTTGATTTAACTGGCCGGAGGGTTGCAACACTGGCTGACGATTTTTTCTCAGCTGGGCTGCATGAGTTCAATTTTGAGAGTGGACAGCTTTCAAGTGGTATCTATATCTACAGGCTTACAACCGGGCAGCGTACAGAAATAAAAAAAATGGTACTCATCAAATAGACTTGAATAAGCTTCATTGTACAAGTTTCACACAGTTTTTTGAAGTGCATTAAGGAGTGTAGGTTTTATAAAACTCAACCAACGATTATAAGAACAGTGCTGTATCTATCCTGATGAATCAATAAATCAACATACTTTGCCTGAAGTTTTACATTCAGACACAATACGCTAATTAAGTGACCGCTCAAGATCTTCAATAATATCATCGGGATGCTCCAGCCCAACGCTCATCCGAATCATTGTATCGGGCGAAACGGAGCCCTCTCCCTCGCTGCTCTGACGGTGCTCCCATGTGCTCTCAACACCTCCAAGGCTTGTCGCGCGTTTTATTAGTTTTGATCTGCCTACAATCTGAACTGCTTCTTCAGCACTTTTTCCAGCCAAAAACGAAATCATGCCGCCAAAATCTTTCATCTGTTTCCTGGCAATCCCGTGGCCGGGATGACTCTCAAGGCCCGGGTAGAATACCTGCTCTACTTTATTGTGATTTGCCAAAAAATGAGCCACTATTCGCGCGTGCTCGTTGTGTCCGCGCATTCTGTAGGCCAGTGTTCTTGTACTTCGGCTCAGCATCCAGCAGTCCTGGGGCGAGGGAACTGCACCCGCCATTTTCTGGATCAATCGTATCCTTTCAAAGAATTCGTCTTCTTCTGCCGCTACAACTGCACCACCCAGAATGTCGCTGTGTCCGCCAAAATATTTCGATGTAGAGTGCAGCGACAGGTCTGCACCCATTTCAAGTGGAAGCTGGTTTACCGGTGTTGGCCAGGTATTATCAACTACTGTTTTAATATTTTTTGATTTTGCAAGACCTACCACAGCGGCGATATCTGTAATTCTCATCAATGGATTCGATGGTGTCTCAATCCAGATCACTTTCGTACTTTTTTTGATATGGCTCTCAATTTCATTCAGAGAGGTCATATCAACAAAAGAAGACTCCAGCCCCCACCGGTTCATGATATTCTTCACCATTTTCCGGTTCCCGGCATATACATCCTCCGGAACGATAATATGATCTCCCGGATCCAGAGACTGCAAAACTGCAGTAGCCGCTGCAATTCCGGATGAAAAAGCTGCTGCTGCCGCTCCATTTTCCAGTGAGGCGATTACCGCCTCAAACTGCAGCCTGTTTGGATTCCCCAGCCTCGTGTAGTGCAGGTCGTTCTGGTTCCGGCCCTCCGCATCAATTTCAAAAATATTGCTTGGCGAGATGGGAGGTACCACCGATGATGACGGATTCCCTATACCTAGACCTACGTGAATGGCTCTTGTTTCAAACTTCATGGAAGATATGTTCAGATTATCATTTTACTGTTGGAAAAGAACCCAAAACAGATCGAAACCTATTCGCCGGCTTCTTCAATTACGACCGTTGGCTCAAGATGCACTTCTGTTTTTACCGACCGGGTAATCAGGCAAATCTGCTCTGCTTTTTCGAGCAGGCGATGTCCTTTTTTCTCACCGGTTTCGTCTTTGATGGTGAGTACGGGCTTTAGCAGCACCTTGCTCATCACAAACTTTCCATCCTGTTTTTCCAAAATACCGGAGCTCTCCACCTTCAGATCAACAAATTCGAATTTTGAATATTCTGCAATCGCTTCAAAAGAGGTGAAAAAACAGCTCACAACAGATGCCGTGTAGAGATGCTCGGGTGACCAAACACCTTCAACCCCGCCGGGAAACTGAGGGGGCGTGGCCACTTTAATTTTTTCTGATATGCCTGGTGCCTGAAGGCTTGCTACTCTTTTGTCGGTGCGCTCGAGGGTTACCTTATATTCGTGACGTTCATCAGAGGTCGGCATGTTCCTCCAGTTTTTGTCTGATAATAGTCTCAAGCTGTGGGGCCTGAACAACGCCTGCCTGCTGCCATAAAATGTGTCCCTTGTAGAACAAAATCATGTTGGGTATACCGCGTACATTATAGTGTATTGCAACATCGGGATTTTTTTCAGTATCAATTTTTATGATGTTCAGCTTGTCGCCAAATCTCTTTTTTACTTCTTTAAGAATGGGCGGCATCATTTTACAGGGGCCGCACCAGTCAGCGTAAAAATCGACTAAAACGGGAGTGTCTCCCTTAATCATTTCTGAGAATGACAGTTTTTTTGCTTCTGTTTTTTCCATGTCTATTTTGATTGAAGTTCATCTTTTACTTCTTCGAACGCCACTTCGTTTTCGTTAAAATCGGAAGTGTTGCCGGCTTGCAGACCGGGAGCGCACTGCCCCATCAAACATCCGGAGTTGGTTATGGCCTGAAATCCAAGAAAAAGAGCAAGCACACCGGATATGGAAGCACCATATACGAAATAGTTATAGCCAAGAATTCCGCTCAGTCCGAGTAAAATCCATCGCATGGGATGCCAGTTTGTGAAAATTTGCTGTTTAATCTGCTGTAGCATAAAGTTTGATGGTATGAGGTTTATTTTTTCATTCCTAAAATACACAGAACCAGCGTCATCATCAGTAACAATTGTTACACAAGAGTAATGCGATTTCTTGCAAGGGATACAATTTTATTTTTTTCAAGCTCTTTAAGAAGCCGTGATACCACAACTCTTGCAGTACCCAGTTCCCTTGCAAGCTCTTCATGAGTTATTTCGAGCTCCCGGGTTCCCGTTACTTCAGCTCTCCTTCGGATAAATGCCAGAAGGCGTTCATCCATCTTCTTAAAGGCAACGGCGTTTATTACATCCAATAGCTCATTAAACCGGCGATTGTATACTTCAAAAATATACACGGTCCACGCCGGCTCTGTTTTCATAAGCGAGCCAATCTGTTGAACGGGAATCAGAAGCACTTCACTATCCTCGCCCGCAACGGCTTTAATTTTACTGCTTTCATTGAAAAGTCCTCCCAGGAACGACATAATGCACATATCGCCCTCTTTGAGGTAATAGAGAAGCATCTCCTTTTCATCATCCATCTGGCTAACCTTCACCGCACCACTCAATACAACGGGTATGCTGTAAACAGAGGCGTCTTCCTGCAGTAAAACTTCTCCCTTTCGAACTAACTTAATGGTTCCGGCTCTTTTTAACTCCGTTAAAAGGGATGTTGAAAGCGTTAATTCTTTTTCTCCAGAGGGCTTATCCATAACAATTGATTAAATTTGTTTTTAGGTTGAATATATTATCTTAGTGTATAAAATCTACAATTGGTTTGCGATGACAATACATCAAAAAGATAGCCGGGATTTCGAGGCCTTGCGGAAAGATTTATTATCTCACCCCGCCCTGGACGATTCACTTAAAGAACGTATACGCACAACTTTTAATGCGCCTGAAAACCGTACCGCGTTAAATAATCCGCGCCGTGTACCCTCCTTTCAACTCCCTTCGGAGAGCACCTACAAACTTATTTTTGATAATAATCCCGTTGGTATTCTTCACTTCAATGAAAAGGGAATCATCACTGCATGTAACGATAAGTTCGTGGATATCATGGGATCTTCCAGGGAAAAACTTCTCGGACTCAATATGACCCTGCTGCCCAACAAAATTGTTGCCGGTGCAGCAAACAAAGCCATTCACGGACAAAAAGCCCACTACAGCGGCATGTACGAATCGGTGACTTCCGGAAAAACCATGCCCCTGAGGGCTACTTTTGAACCAATTTTTAACGAAAATGGCGTCGTTCTTGGTGGTGTTGGGTTAATTGAAGACAATACAGAGATTTTTGAAACGCTAAAAAACCTCCGCGAAAGTGAACGGCGCTACCGAAGTCTTTTCGAAAAGAGCAATTCGGTAATGATGATTGTAGATCCTGAAAACGGCTCTATTTATGACGCAAATAATGCTGCTGTAGAATTTTATGGCTGGGAAAGGGAAGAGATAAAGAACATGAAAATCTCTGATATCAATACCCTTTCTGCTACCGAAGTGAAGCGGGAGATGAAAAGTGCAATTGCAGGAACCCGGAATGTCTTCTTTTTCAGGCACCGGAAAGCAGACAACTCTGTGGTGGATGTTGAGGTAAACTGTGGCAAGATTACAGTTTCCAACAAAGAGATGCTCTATTCCATAATTCACGACATTTCTGATCGAAAAAAAGCACTGAATGATATAAGAAAATTCAGGCTTGGCATCGACCGCTCCTCAAATGCCATTTTTATTACCGATCCTGATGGACTGATTGAGTACATAAATCCTGCTTTCGAAAAACTCTATGGTTACTCAGAAGCAGAAATTCTCAATAAAAATCCAAGAATAATTCAGTCGGGACTGCAGGGCGACGAATTTTATGAAGAGTTTTGGAATACCATTAAGTCAGGCAAAATAATGAAAGGGGAGATTGTAAACCGCACCAAAGACGGAGAGCTTCTGGATGTTCGATTTTCAAGCAATCCAATTATCGACGATACCGGTGATATTATAGGTTTTATTGCAATCCAGACAGATATCACCGAGCAAAAAGAGATGGAGAAGCAGCTCCGCAATTCGGTTTATGAGAAAAACATTATGCTCGCTGAAATCCATCACCGGGTTAAGAACAATCTTGCTATGATCTCGGCTATGCTGATGCTTCAGTCTGAAAAAACTGATAACCCCAACCTGCAGAGTAAACTGCTCGACAGCACCAATAGAATAAAAGCTATTGCCAATATCCACGAACATCTCTACGAGTCTACCAATTTTTCGCGCGTTGATCTCGCCAAAAATGCCAAGTCACTGATCCTGAGCATCATTGATTCGCAGACTTTCGAAAAAAGCATCTCTGTAAAAAATGTAGGCGATTCTTGTTATCTGAATATTAACCAGGGAATTTACTGCTCTATTATCATCAACGAAGTGGTAACAAATATTTTAAGCCACGCTTTTAAAAATCTTGACACGGGAACTATTGAAATCGATATCAGTGAGAAAAACCAGCAGGTCACCATTCAAATTTCTGATGACGGCCATCCCCTGCCCGTTTCATTTCCAGATGAATACACATCCGGATTGGGTATTGAGCTCATTCACATTTTAACACGGCAGCTCGAAGGAGCCTTTTCTTTTAAGAGCAACCCCGGGAAGTCAACGTTCAAGCTCTCATTCAGGAAAAGTACTATTTTTTCTGAACCGCTTCAGGTCAAGCATAAGGGAGCATTTAAAAAAAACCGACAGTAAATAACTACTGCCGGTTTTTGCGAAGGATTACGAAAAGTATTTCAAATCATTCCTAAAATGACGGAAACCTGATAATTATGGCCTGAAATCCTGAACAGGTTGAGGTTTGTTGTCAAGAATCTCTTCAATACCGTTCATCAGCTCAGCATCCAAAAGTCCGGCTTTATCAATTGCCTTCATATTTTGGCGTACCTGTTCCGGTTTGGATGCCCCTGTAATAACCGTACTCACATTTGGGTTTTTGAGGCACCAAAGCAGAGCCAGTTCGGCCATGCTTATATTTTTATCGCTTGTCAGCTCGGCAATTTTCTCTACTTTTTCGAGTTTTTGCTTACCCTCCTCTGTTTCAAGAAGATTTTCACGCAGCCAATCGTATTTATCCAGCGAAAGCCGGCTGTCTTCCGGCACGCCGTCGTTATATTTTCCTGTCAGAAGTCCACTTGCCAGCGGACTCCAGATTGTGGTTCCAAGTCCGATTTCATCATAAAGATTCGCGTACTCTTTCTCTACTTTATCACGTGTAAACATATTGTATTGAGGCTGCTCCATCAAAGGCGGTCGCAAATGCTCGCGTCGTGCAATTGTGTATGCTTCCATAATCTGTTCGGACGACCACTCGCTGGTACCCCAGTAATACGCTTTACCCTGCTGAATTACCTGGTTCATCGCCCAAACCGTTTCCTCAATGGGTGTGTGCACATCGGGCCGGTGGCAAAAAATGAGATCCACGTAATTTGTTTGCATTCTCTCCAGAGCTGCATCAGTCCCTTCGATGATATGCTTATAAGAGAGGCCTGCATCATTCGGGCCATCTCCTCCCCAGAATATTTTAGTGGATAGCACTAAATCAGATCGTTTCCATCCCTCTCTTTTGATGATATTACCCATCATCGTTTCCGATTGTCCACCGGCATACGCTTCAGCATTATCAAAAAAGTTCACACCGGCATCATACGCCTCAATCATACATTCCCTGGCAACATCTTCATCAACCTGATCACCAAAAGTTACCCACGAACCAAATGAGAGCGCCGATACCTTGAGTCCTGATTTACCTAAAAAACGATATTCCATAAAGTCTCCTGTTTTATTTTCTGTTATTCACTCTTAAAACAAGCTACAAATTATGTTCGTTCTTAAGAAAACAACTACCCGCTTATCTTACTGTTCAGAAGGCTCACAAACCTGCGTGCATCCCGCCTTCGAAAATCCTCCATCACATACGCATCATCCACTTCCAGCTCACCAAAAAACTCTTCACCCTGATGATCGATCAATATAATTTTGCCATTTTCAAAATCAGCTTCGGCGACTTCACTAACCGGAATGTAGAGACCCCGGTCGAGTAAATCTGCCACACCGCTGCTGATTGCCGACTTAAGTGATGCCACAAATTCGTACTCCTCTTCGTCTCCTTCCATAATATCAGACTGTAAATTTTCGAAAAACAGGTCTGAAAACTGTATAATCAAAACATCGCCTTCAAGCCCCATATCCACCGTTCCAGCCTGCGTAGTTATGGCAAACTCTACCTCATCAGCGAGAAACCTTTCATCAAATTCAGCCTCAACCTCGCTGTCGTTAAAAAACATCCAGTTGTTCTGAGCCACACCCGCATCAGGAATTCCCATCATCAATATTGCTGTTGCCGCCAAACCCGCCATCAACGTACGTATTATTTTTTCTGATCTGTTCATCATCCTTTTCGCGCTATTTTTCATTTTCGGTTAGCATCTCCTACGCAGAATCTCTTTTTGATGTTACGCAAACTGAAATTCATTACCTTTTCCACTACTCCGGGCCTTTGAAACAGTACTGTACTAAACCTTTTTTTGATACAAGACGGGATTATGCAGAAATATTTTAAATGCCTGTTTCTAAAAATCTAAAATCAACTGCTGCACTTTATGAAACCGATATCGATACTGCTGCTTATCATCGCTTTTTTCTTTTATGAGCCGGCTCTTCTTCATTCACAATCACTCTACTACCCTCCCGCAAACGAGTGGGAGAAGAAATCTCCCGAAGATTTGGGATTGAATTCTCAAAAGATTGAAGACGCCGTTCAGTTTGCTGCCGATAATGAGAACAGCGTGGAACGAGATCTCAAAATCGCCATTCTGAAGGGCTTTTCCCATGAGCCTTATCATGAGCTGGCAGGGCCTGTAAGAGAACGCGGCGGACCCGCAGGACTCATTATTAAGGATGGATACATTGCAGCTGAATGGGGTGATATCGACCGCGTGGATATGACGTTTTCTGTCACAAAAAGCTACCTCTCAACCGTGGCCGGCATTGCCTGGGACGATAATCTGATCCAAAGCCTGCATGATCCTGCACACAAATATGTCTGGGACCGCACATACGACGGTGAACACAATCAAAAAATAACCTGGCACCATCTGCTTCAGCAGACATCCGACTGGTACGGAACCCTGTTTGGAATGGAGGATTGGTCCGACCGTCCGCCGAGGGAAGGCGGCATCGACGACTGGCGTTTCAGAAAACTGCACGAGCCGGGAACCCATTATAAATACAACGATGTGCGCGTGAACCTGCTCGCTTATTCGCTTTTACAGGTTCTGCGCGAGCCGCTGCCTCAGGTACTAAAAAATCGGGTAATGGATCCGATTGGCGCTTCTACAACATGGCGCTGGTTTGGTTACGACAACTCTTATGTGATGGTTGATGGTGTGAATATACAATCGGTGAGCGGCGGCGGGCATAACGGCGGCGGACTCTTCATTAATTCAACCGATCACGCCCGGTTTGGACTTCTGTTCGCCAGAAACGGAGAGTGGAACGGCGAGCAAATTATCTCTGAGGATTGGATCTCAAAATCGGTGCAATCATCAGAAGGTAACCCCGATTATGGCTACTTATGGTGGCTTTTGAAAGGAAACAGTGAATGGGAGGGTGTTCCGGACCATGTTTTCTACGCTGCCGGCTTTGGAGGCAATTATATTGTTGTGGATCAGGAGAAAGATATGGTGGTCGTACTGCGCTGGGTCGATTCATCTAAACTGGGTGAATTGATGAGCATGATCTATTCTGCCGCTGAGTAATACTGATCTCATATGTAGTGCTCTGCCGAACCTGATTTTCCGAAACTTTATTTTCTAATATCGTAAGATCTGATTGGTACCTAATAAATCAATCACACCTCGATGCAAACCATACTTGGAGCAGGCGGAGCCATTGGGAATGAGCTGGTAAAGGCACTGCCGTCGTACACAGATAAAATCAGGCTTGTGAGCCGAAACCGGCTGTATACAAGCAGAAATGAAGAGTGGCATTGTGCAGACCTTACGGATCCTTCTTCCACTATGGAGGCCGTAAAAGGCTCGGAAGTCGCTTATCTTACTGCCGGGCTGCCGTACGATACAGCCACCTGGCAGCAACTCTGGCCGAAAGTGATGCAAAATGTGATTAATGCATGCGCCTTCCATGGCACAAAGCTTGTATTTTTTGACAATATCTACATGCTTGATAAGAACTCCCTGGCGCCCGCCACAGAAAAATCGCTTGTGAACCCGCCTTCAAAAAAAGGAGCCGTAAGAGCAAAAATCGCTGACGAATTGATGGATGCTGCAGAAAAAGGAAAGATAGATGCCCTTATTGCGAGATCTGCAGATTTTTATGGTCCGGGCATTACAAATAAAACCTCTCTTTTGATTGAAACCGTCTTTAAACCACTTTACAGCGGAAAAAAGGCAAGTTTGCTTGTAAGCGATTCTCACCGCCACTCATTCACCTACACCCCCGATGCAGCAAAAGCCACGGCTCTTCTGGGCAACTCCCCAGATGCATACGGGCAGGTCTGGCATTTACCAACAGCACCCACACCTCCAACAGGAAAAGAGTGGGTGGAAATGGCGGCATCAGAAATGGGTGAAAAAGCCCGGTACAGAGTTCTGCCGCCGTGGATGGTAAAAACAATGGGGCTGTTTATGCCCATTATGAAAGAGAGCCTGGAAATGCTGTACCAGTACGACCGGGACTATATTTTCAGCAGTGCAAAGTTTGAATCGCATTTTGGTGTTGAGCCCACTCCATACGATAAGGGCATTCGTCAGGTTGTAGAAGCAGATTTTCCGCCTTATTAAACTAAAAAGAACAGAGTGTTTAATATCTGGAAAAATGCTGGCGGATGTAGTATGCCAAGAGGAGGATGAAACGATCCCATCCTCAACCCCTCCACTTCGTATCCGTTGCAATCCATGTTCATCGCGGAGGCTCGCTGATTTTTTATTCATGTTAATCTCCATTCTGAGAAACACAGCCCTGAAAGGATCGCTTTGCGACGATACCCTCAGCGCCACTCAGCGAGAACCCATTCCTACGCAACTATGGTTTACCCGCTTGAACAGAAGGCTGCCAGTTACTCAAATCATCGACTGCCATAAGCTTGGGCAAGGGATTTCTCGCGCCAAAGGCGTCCCCTTGGGCAGAGTTCCGGGGAGTTCATCGCGGAGGCTCGCTGATTTTTTATTCAAGTTAATCTCCAATCAGCAAAACACAACCCCGAATAGAAGGAACATCAACTCCGCAAACCGGTTCCACTCATTAAGGATTTCCCTGATTTATTTCTTTAAATCACCCCATATATTAAAGTTATATAGCATGAATTTTGAGGTCAGGCTTTATGCTTTTGACCAGCTGTTTTTTAAATATTATTATTTACAGACAGGCTGCAGTACAAAGCTCACTAGTGATTCCAATGACGAAATTTTCGTTATTTAACAATTTCTGAATTGGTTTTGGATGGGCTTCCGTAAGAGTATTGAAAGAAATTCAGTATACTAAATACCTGCAGATACATTTTTTGAACTTTTTCTACCAAAAAACTATGATGATGTTCACGTTTCAAAATCCCATCAGTTCCACAATCCTCCTTCTCCTTTTTACATCTCTTTTTTTGATTAGCTGCGGTACATCCGAACCGGCGGGTTCACCGGCAGCTCCTGAGTCGGATTCCGAACAGGTAATTCTTACAGAAACAGAGTCTGACAGCGATTTTATTCCATATTCGGATGATATCCCGAACACCGACGAAAGTATTGAACTGGTACCCGTACCCGGCGGAACGTTTACCATGATTGACGAGGGTTCCGGAAACCGTCACGAAGTAGCCGTGGATTCGTTCTGGATTGGAAAGTTTGAAGTTACATGGGATCAGTACAACCTCTTTGCACAGGGTGACCTGAACGAAATTCGTCGCGAATTTTATAAGGTGATGTATGATGTTGACATTGAAATGGATGCTGATGCTTATTCTTCACCGTCTCTAACCGACGAAGTGCTGGAAATGCTTCGCGAAGCGGATGTTCCTGCAGATGTAATCTCACAACCATCGCCCGCCTACAGTGATTTGACCAGCGGAATGGGGACGGAGGGATTTCCCGCAATCAGCATGACCCACTATGCAGCGCATATGTTCACAAGGTGGCTGACTATTAAAACGGGTGAATTCTATCGCCTGCCTACTGAAGCGGAATGGGAGTATGCCTGCAGAGCCGGCAGCAATGAAAATTACTCGGCACCTTCAGGCAGTGAACTTGAAAACCAGGCATGGCATCGCGGTAACAGCGATCGAAAATATCAGCCCGTGGAGAGTAAAGAGCCCAATGCCCTGGGTATTTACAACATGCTGGGAAATGTGACCGAATGGACACTCGATCAGTACAAAGAAGACTATATAGCGGAACTGGAGGAATCGCCTGCTCAAAATCCCTGGTTTAAACCTGAAGAGCTCTATCCAAGAACGGTTCGGGGCGGCTCATGGACAGAACCCGCTGAAGAGGCGAGCTGTCTTCAGCGACGCGGTTCACAGCCAAGCTGGAAAATGAATGATCCCCAGCTTCCAAAAAGCCTTTGGTGGCATACGAACGCACCCTTTGTTGGTTTCCGGGTAGTGAAGCCGAAAGATCAGCCCGAAAACCTTGAAGAGATGGAAAAATACTGGATCGAAGCGATGCAAGACTATTTTTAAATCTGATTATACACAACCGCTCAAAACTAACCATAACATACCGGGACCATGAAGAACAAGAAACCGAGAAACGGATTAACAAGAAGAGATTTCATGAAACGCACAACACTGGCGGCCGGCGGGGGATTACTGTTTAGTTCACTGCCAATTAGCGCATCTGCTTATGCCGGTGCAAACGACACACTGAATGTAGCCGTTATCGGCTGTGGCGGACGCGGTACAGGCGCTGCCAACCAGGCTCTGAATGCAGATGAGGGCGTAAAAATTGTTGCGCTGGCAGATGCTTTCAGAGACCGTCTCGATGATTGCTATGATACTCTGAACGAAGGCTGGGGAGAGTCCGGGCGTCTTGATATTCCAGAAGAACGTAAATTCACCGGCTTTGACGGCTACAAACATGCCACCGAGCTGGCGGATGTTGTGATTCTTGCCACCCCTCCCGGATTTCGGCCCCTTCATTTCGAAGAGGCTGTGAATCAGGGTAAACACGTTTTTATGGAGAAACCGGTAGCCGTAGACGCAACCGGAGTACGCCGTGTTCTTGCAGCAGGCCGTATCGCAAAGCAAAAGAAACTGAACGTAATTGTTGGTCTGCAGCGACGCTATCAAAAAAATTATCACGAAGCTTTGAAACGGGTACGTGATGGCGCTATGGGAGATATCACCGGTGGATCTGTCTACTGGAACAGTGGCGGCGTATGGGTTCGTGAGCGCCAGCCCGATATGACCGAAATGGAGTACCAAATGAGAAACTGGTACTATTTTAACTGGCTCTGCGGCGATCACATCCTGGAGCAGCACATTCATAATATCGACGTTGCAAACTGGTTTATTGGCGAATACCCCGAAACGGCACAGGGCATGGGTGGCCGTGAAGTGCGTACAGGGAAAGACCACGGACAAATTTTCGACCATCACTTCGTAGAGTTCACCTATCCGGGCGGAGCCGTTATTTCCAGCCAGTGCCGTCATCAGCCCGATACTTTTTCGAGGGTTGAAGAGCATCTGCGGGGAACCTACGGAACGATTGAACTCGATCAGGGTGGTAAAGCACTGATGAAAGACAGAAATGGTGTTTTGCTGTACGATCACGACAGTATGAACGACCCTAACCCGTATCAGCAGGAGCTCGACGATCTGTTTGCTGCCATTCGAAACGGAGATGTAATCGATGATACCGAAAACGGAGCAAAAGCAACGCTTACGGCGATCATGGGCAGACTGGCCACCTACTCCGGGCAGGTAATAACGTGGGAGCAGGCAATTAACTCGCAGGAGGACATTGTGCCTGATAACCTTGACTGGGATGCAGAACCTCCGGTACTGCCAGACGAAAATGGAGACTACCCTGTTCCGGTTCCCGGAGTGTATCAACCGGTCTGAGAGTAACCTATTTTTCACCTATGACCCATACAGGAGGTCCGTATCAGGCAGCTATCTGTTGCGGATCTCCTTAAAATAAACCATATCCCGCTCCGAACAACAGATTACACCCTCTATGAAACGAAAAGACTTTCTCCGAAACTCTGCCCTCACCGGAGCCGCTCTTGCTGCCGGCAGTGCATCTGCCTTTGGATCAACCAATTCACCAGGCGAGCAGAGTTTATTGCAAACACATAATTTTAAACTCAAATATTCTCCGCACTTTGGAATGTTTCGGCATCACGCTGGCAACGACCTTATTGATCAGATTAAGTTTATGGCCGATATAGGGTTCAGGGGCCTTGAAGATAACGGAATGAAAGGCAGAACCCCGGAGATGCAGGAAAAAATTGCACAAACACTGGACGATCTTGGGATGGAAATGGGCGTTTTTGTTGCTCATACCATTCACTGGAGTCAGCCAAGCCTCAGTACGGGGGACCCAGAATACAGGGATCAGTTTTTACGTGAAATCCGTGAATCTGTGGACGTTGCCAAACGAGTAAATGCACGCTGGATGACCGTTGTACCCGGCCACATCGACCTCCGGCTCGACATGGACTACCAGGAGCTCAACGTTATCGACACTCTGAAACGAGCGGTGGAGATACTTGAGCCGCACAACCTCACGATTGTGCTGGAACCGCTGAACACGCTTCGCGATCATCCCGGAATGATATTGACCAAAACCTCACAAGCCAACCGAATTTGCAAACACGTTGGCAGCCCGTCCTGCAAAATTTTATATGATGCGTATCATCAGGCGATTACCGAAGGCAATATGATTCCCAATATGGAGCAGGCGTGGGATGAAATTCCATACTTACAGCTTGGCGACCATCCCGGGCGAAACGAACCCTATACCGGTGAGATCAATTATCGGAATATTTTCAAGTATTTATATGATAAAGGCTTCGAGGGTATCGTGGGAATGGAGCATGGATTATCAGAAAGCGGAAAAGAGGGGGAGCTGAAGCTGATAGATGCCTATGTGAGAGCTGACGACTTTGAGGTTTCATAGACTCTGATAAATATATCTGCGCTCCTTTTTTTGATTCATTCCAAGGCCGCAGGTTAACCCAAATATCATATCAGTCCAAAGCGTTTAAAGTCCTTATATAAGATTATACCGTTACACATGACTGTTAATCAGCGAGAAAATTCAGGGATTGGTTGTTATACAGGGTAAACAATCTCACTTTATTATCGAAGAATAGAAGATATCGTCAATTTCAAACGCATTTTGGACAGCTGAACCCAAATATTTCCTCATGAAAAAGACAGGCTCACAGACTCGTTTACACAACATGTATACGTCTGCATTTCAGCAGAACTGGGACTCACCTCTTTTTACTGATTACGGCGGTGAAACGCTTACGTACGGAGATGTGGCCGCCCGGATTGAGTGGTTAAAAAAAACGATGAAAGATGCCGGTTTAAAACCGGGAGATAAGATTGCGCTATACGCACGAAATTCAAAAAACTGGGCCACCCTATTCTTCTCTGTCATGGCCTTTAAAGGCGTTGCCACTCCTATACTCCCTGACTTCACGTCCGAAAACGCCCACCATATTCTTGAACATTCCGGTGCCAAAGCCCTTTTTGTTGCAGATTCTATGTACAGTAATCTGGACCATGCCCGTTTAAAAAAACTTAAACTTTGTATATCGTCAGATGATTTTTCAATCCTGCAATGCAAATCAAAAACAGCGCCGAAATCTGCCGCAGATCATTCGCAAACCGTTGAGAAGAGTGATTTTGAGTTTCCGGAGCGAGATGGTGAAGATCTCCTGATCCTGTCGTACACTTCCGGATCGATGGGGTTTTCGAAAGGGGTGATGATCCCCGTTCGCAGTATTGAATCGAACATCATTTATGCACGCGAACATATGCCGCTGAAGGCGGGCGATCGAATCGTATCCATTTTACCGATGGCGCATATCTTCGGGCTGGCTTTCGAAAATCTGTTTCCCGTTTCACTGGGCTGTCATATTACCTATTTGACCAAAGTACCCACTCCTCAAATACTTTTGAAAGCCCTTGGAGATGTACGGCCGCACCTAATTTTGCTGGTTCCTTTGATTATTGAAAAGATCTATCAGAAGCGTATTCTGCCTCTGCTGGACAAACCCATCATGAAAATGGTGATGGCAATCCCCGGCATCAATAGCCTGGTAACCAAAAAAATCAGGAACAGTCTCACTGAAAGTTTCGGCGGAAATTTTCATGAAGTGGTTGTGGGTGGTGCTGCCCTGAGTCCTGAAGTGGAGTCTTTTTTCAGAAAAATCAATTTCCCCTTTACGATTGGATATGGGATGACCGAGTGCGGCCCGCTCATCAGCTATGCACCTCACAACAGTACAAAAAAAGGATCATCAGGGTTGTTGGTTGACCGCATGGAAGTACGCATCGACAGCAAAGACCCTTTTTCTGAACCCGGTGAAATTCAGGTAATAGGCCCGCACGTGATGATTGGGTATTACAACAACGATAAAGCCAATGCGCAGGTATTTACTGAAGACGGATGGCTGAAAACCGGTGACCTGGGCATTATTGATGAGGAGAACTTCATATTCCTCAAAGGCAGAAAGAAAAACATGCTGCTTGGCCCGAGCGGACAAAACGTCTATCCCGAAGAACTGGAATCGCGCCTGTCGAACTTCCCTTACATTCAGGAGTGCGTTATTCTGCAGCGCAATAACCAGCTGGTAGCGAAGGTTTATCCAGATGCAGAGATGATGAAGCAAACAAAAACTAAAGAAGAGAGTCTCGATAAAATCATGGAGCAGACCCGGCGGGATTTTAATAAAGCGGTCGCACCATACGAGCAGCTGTCAGGAATAGAGCTGATGGATCAGGAGTTTGAGAAAACACCAAAAAAGAATATCAAACGATTTCTTTACACATGATCACCGTTTTTCCAGGTTATTTCAGTTCTTATTTCTGATATAATTCGGGTCAAATACTCAGAGGCTGTCCAAAAAGATCTATTTGATTTATGGGCGCCTTAACAATTAAAGTTTGCTTCGTGAACCTTTGAGTCTTTGAGTCTTCGTGGCAATAAACTGACGGTCTTTGCCACGAGGTCGCGAAGCAACACAAAGAAGTCTCACTACTACTATTTATATGCTAAATAATTTAACTTGAACTATGGGTAAACATACTTTTTGGATAGCCTCACTTTTTGACCACATTCAATGAGATTATTAATCGAACTCAGGTAAAAAACCTTCAAAACCAAACCTCCGCGTCACTCCGCGCCCTCTGCGATTAAAAAAGAGTCGTTGCAGTAGCTTAGAGTCATAAAGGATGACTTCATAATACGCAGTTCATTATCAAATGATGACCCGACCCAGCCTTCTACTCACTGATCAAAAAAAAAGACATCCCCGACGACATAAACTCCTTCACAGAATCTCCTTCCCTTACGAACAGGATTGCTTCTGTACCATCAACCTGCTCTATAAATTTTATACCCTCTTCAGGCCGCATCAGAGAAAGTACAGACGCCCAGGCGTCGGCGTGTGTGCCCGTTTTACTAACAACCGTAGCCTGCACCTGCAGTGTACTTCCAAGCCCGGTTTCAGGGTTTAGAATATGTGAGTAGCGTACCCCGTCGACCATGGCAAACTGGTAAAGGTCTCCTGATGTTGCCACGGAATGGTTTGACAGTTGAAGCCGGATGACCTCAGTCCCATCACGGGTAATCAATTTTGGAACAGCCGTGGTCCACGTTTCCCGATCCGGCGGCGGATCGCCAAGCGTCACATCTCCGCCCGCGTCAATCAGCGCAGAGTGGATGCCGAAGCTAATGAGCACGCTCATCGCCTCATCCGCTGCAAACCCCTTCCCGATTCCGCCCAGGTCCAGCGACATATCTCTTCTCAAAAGCCGGGCTGTCTGATCCTCATGGTTTAAAACCAGGTGCTCGTATCCCACCCTCTCTTTGATCTGCATCTGTTCAGATCCCGATGGCAGCACGGGATTCGCGCTTCTCCGAAGCTCTCTCCACGATTTTGTCATCGGGCCAATGGTCACGTCAAATAGTCCATCCGTCCTGTACGACATCCACTGCGCCTCGCTCAACACGCGGTAAAGATCCTTACTCAACTCCACCCGCCGCCCGCTGCCCGATGTTCGTGACAACCGGCTCAGCTCGCTCTCCTCCATATAGTCACTCATCACCCCATTCAGCTCTTCAATTCGGGCATACACTGAATCAGAAGCTGCGTTCGCGATCGAATCACTTTCAGCATAGAGAATAATCCCAAAATCGGATCCCATGTGCCTCTCAGAGAACTCGTAGCGGTTTAGATTCTGACCATCGACCTCTCCAACACAAAAAAATAGCGGTAATACAGCAACATAAAAAAATACTACCACATGGATTCGAGATAAAAGCTTCAAATTTTGACTTGAAAAGTCCCCTCTTATCTCCCCAGGGGAATCCTTCGGGTCAAAGAGAGAATTCAAGAGAGGTTCAGAAAAAGTCAGGCCCCAATTTTCTAACTTCAAACCCTTCGCAAAGAACGAGAACCACCCCCAACCCCTCCTTTCGAAGGAGGGGAGACTCTTTTCCGATTTCTTAAGTCGAACTGACGTTACTTTTCGATTCATCATGCCAAAAGATAATGAGATCTGACGCAAGCGGGAAACGAGTTTGGCAAACATTTTTCTGGAATTTAATCTTCAAATAAGAAAACTCCCCACCTTGTAACACCGCTTATTGGAGTGATAGGGAGGGGCTGGGGTGGGTCAGAAAAATTTGAAGCCGTTTTTCAATCACATTCAATTAACATAATAACGGGTTTTTATCTCTTTTTCCTCTCGACTTCTGGAAACGGAAAAAAGGAATGTTTATTTACATTCAAAAAAAAACTCTATGTTGATCGGTGTGGGTATTTGAATTATCCTGCAATACGAATTACTCTTGGAGAGTTTGTTTTTTTAAACCTTTTTATGAGTCAGGATCCGGAAAGTAAATCGCTAATAAAAGAGGTTTCTTCAGACCCTGCCCCAAAGGGGCTATATAACAAAGCCTGGGGCAGCGCCCCAGGTAAACAGGCACATATCTCTGAACCATCGGGCTATCATACCACAAAAGCACAAGACTGTATCCGATGGTTGTTCTCCAGTCCCAATCAACGCCCTTTTTCTCCTT